>JAEEGL011153232.1_pt1 | contig 54843 bp, 50 predicted proteins | sample 9134231 | NCBI WGS metagenome assembly JAEEGL01 (sample SAMN16246548, study PRJNA631951) | gut metagenome | biome: gut microbiome; feature: rumen; material: fiber-attached | host: Bos | place: Iran: Karaj | collected 2018-10
GTATGTTAAGCCGCGCCCATTACCTTATAGTTTTACAAACAAAATTTCCAATAAGTCGCGGAATTTCTTTTCAATTTTTTTCGTTTCGCTGATGGTTTGTGCATGTGAAAGCGGTTTCTTTTCAATGCCGCAACCCATGTTGCTTACCCAGGCCAAGCCTAATACTTGTATATCGCATTGACGGGCAGCAAGCACTTCCGGTACGACGGACATTCCCACAACCGTAGCACCCCATTTTTTAAACATTTGAATTTCGGAAGGGGTTTCAAAGTTGGGCCCGGTAGTAGCCAAGTAAACGCCTTCGCCCGCGTTGACATGTACTTTTTTGGCAGCTGCCAAAGCTACTTTGCGCATATTTTTATTGTAAGCTTCGCTTAGATCAAAGAACATGGGGCCGAAGGCCGGGTCGTGGTTGCCGATAAGCGGGTTATTGCACATAAAATTAATGTGGTCCCTTAAAACACACAGAGAACCGGGTTTGAGTTTTAAGTCCATGGATCCTACCGCTGCGGAAACAAGGAGTTTTTGTACGCCTAACAATTTGAGTGTACGAATGGAAATAGCCAGGTCTTTCATGGGATGGCCTTCATAGTAATGAAAACGGCCCTGCATGATGACGACTTTTCTTCCTTTGTAAATTCCGAAGATCAGATTGCCGGTGTGCCCCGGTACGGTGCTGCGTAAGAAACCGGGAATAGAAGAATAGGGTACTTTGATTTCTTTTTCAAGTGGCGGTATAGAACCGGCCAGGCCGGAACCGGTGATTAAAGCAATTTCCGGTTTGAAATTTTTTGTTTTTTTATTCAAAAAAGCAGCCGCTTTTTTTACTTGTGCGAGTTGGGTCATATACTCTCCTTTATCACAGAGTAGTGCGCAGGGGGGAAAACGCATTTTGTATATGTTCCGTTTTCTCCGGCAACACACATATTACATCAAATCTTATACTATCAAATTTTAAGCCGTTTGCTTTAATATACTGGTGTGCCGCTTGTGCAATTTTGCGTTGCTTGGAGGAAGTTACCGCTGCCAACGGCCCTCCGTAGGCGTGATAGGCACGTGTTTTTACTTCCACAAATACCAGGGTTTTTCTAAGGCAGGCTACAATATCAATCTCGCCGCCGTTGCCCCGGTAGTTACGGGCCAGAATGCGGTATCCTTTATCAATTAAGTAAGAAGCGGCTTTTTGTTCGCCCGCTTGCCCTTGAGAGGTGGTGTTCATGGTAAGAATAAATCTTCGTGGGGGAGTAGCCGGCGGACCGGTCCGAAAGAGCGGCGGTGTTCTTTACAGGGGCCTAATTCTTTTAGTGCCTGCAAATGCTTGGCTGTTCCATAACCTTTGTGGGTTGCAAAATTGTATCCGGGATAAAGTTGGTCCAGTTGCGTCATGTATTGGTCCCGCGTTACTTTGGCTAAAATGCTGGCCGCCCCAATGGCCAATGATTTGGCATCTCCGTCAATGATGGGGCGCTGGGTAAAAGGCAGTTGTGCTACCGGATACGGGCCGTCTACTAATACCAAAGCGTGCGGCAGATTTTCCAATTTTTGTGCGGCACGGCGCATGGCTAAGAAAGTGGCTTGCAAAATATTTAATTCATCAATTTCTTTGGCACTGGCAAAACCAATCCCGAATAAAACGCCGTTTTCGTGCAAACGTCTAAAAATTTCTTTCCGTTTGGTTTCCGTCAGTTTTTTGCTATCGTTTACATCAGAAAAATTTTGCACAAGAGAGGGGGGAATAAAACAGGCTGCTGCTACTACCGGCCCTGCTAACGGACCACGGCCGGCTTCATCAATACCGATAACAAAATTGGTACCGGTGTCTAAAGCTTGTTGCCTGTCAAATTCTACTAAAGGAGTTAGCATATTATTATTTTATCTTTTTTTCTATGATTGTTACATTGGGTAACGTGCGCAGTTTTTGTGCCGGATTTTGTACAAATATCTTAAAAGCTTCTTCAGGAGTAAACCAATCACGCGGCTTTTCAAGGGGAATGGCAAAGTTTAACGAGAAACGGTCTTTTACTACGTGATCTCCGTTGAAATAAGTGAGAGGCATTTCCTTGTGTAAATGTACGTGCAACTGATTGGGTTTTTCATATTCGTGCGGGGTAACGCGCAGCCAGACGGTTTTGTCGGCATTGTGTAAGAAAAGAGCGCGGCGCGGATAATCAATCGTGAGCAGCATTTCATGGGTACGGTAATCCCCGTTGACCAGGTAAGTGTAAAAATCAGACAAATGGTCTAAGGGACCGCTAAAGCGGTAAATGCGGTATGGACGGTGTTTGATAAGGATGGAACTGCCACCGTTTAAATAACTAAACAAACCGCGCTTCATAGAGGTGGACATGCGCTGTTCTACAGAAATTAAAAGCTCGTTGGGGCGGAAGTTTTCGGCAGTTAGAAAATCAAGATCGTGAATATAACGGATACGGATTTGGGGAGAGCGTTTTCCTTTGGAGAACATCTCAGCTATTTGCGTCTTTTGGGCGACCAATTCTTCCAATCGTCGTAAAAATTTTATTTCTACGCCCGGATTATGCATACTGGCTATGCGTTCAAAAAGGGCTTTTGTGTGAGGGGTGCCCATGGTAAAATGACGGTAGTAATAATCCCGGACCAACGTAAGGAAAAAATTGTTTGTGTTATCTACTTGTGATTGTAACACCCGTACATTTTGGTGGATTTTAGTAAGCGAAGCACGCGGGAAAGCATAATCCAAATAGAGGTCCAGCTGATCTCTGGGCAGAATGCGCATTGAACCCCCATTGCGGTAAACACGTTTTAAGTGAAGTAACGGAGGGGCGACAACCGCTTGCGTGATATTGCGTTGCAGTTGGGCAGTTTCTGTGGCAACGACGGGGGTTAGTTTCCCTGCGGTTGAAGCGGCTGTGGGTATAATCGTTTCTGCCGATATCAGTGGCGGGGGTTGAAGAAGTAATTTGCGTTGGGCAGTCTTTCGTAAACATAATTTAGCCCCTGATACAATCGTTTCATTAGAGAAAACGGATACAGGGGCTAATAAGAAAACGGAAAAAAGGATAATCCTAAAACAGGGGGGAATCTTATATCTCATACCTATAGAATAGCACAAAAAAAGTACTTTGGCAAGAAAGGGCGTTTTGTGCTTTTTCCTCCCTTTTGGGCTTATTCTACCGTTACAAGCGGGTTAGCGGTAAGGATGCGCTGAGGTTTGTCAATCAGCAACGTGCGCCAAATGCTTTCGTCGACGCCTGGTGTGTTAAGAAAGCGTGGGCGCGAAAGCTGAATTCTTAAATTAAACAAGACGTAATCGTTTACAGTTTTACCGTTTACGGTATATTGAGTCGGCACCAGTTTTTCTAAATGAACGTGTGGAGCGACGTTTTCATATTCATGGTCGGAAACACGAATCCAAGATGTTTTATCTTCATTAAAAAGGAAAAAATTCTTTGGAGTGGGGGTAGATAAAAACATCTTTTTCTGGGGGCCGTATCCGTTGAGTAAGAAAGAATAGAGAGAGACCATGTCTTCGACGTTATTATAAAATTGTGTGGGAAATTTTCCTTTGGGGGTGTAAACGGCGGAAGATGCCAATAAGTCCGGAAAGAAATCGCTTTTGAACTGAGAAGATAATATTCTTTCAACAGTTAATACCAGATCATCCGGATTAAAAGTTTGAAAAGAAATAGGAGTTTTCCCCATATATTTTACAAGCAAGGAAGAAGGACCTACGTTTAAAGCGGCTCCTATCTCTTGCCGGCTTTGGGCCAATGTTTCCAAACGGTTTAAAACTTGTTCTTCTAAGGCCGGGTTATTTTGGGCTCCCACTTCTTTGAAAAAATCTTTCATTTCCGGAGAGCCTTTGCGGTGAAACGTATTAAAAAAATACTTTGTAGCCAGTGGGACGAAAAAGTTATTTTCGTTATTTACCGCTTTTTGTAATAAACGGACATTTCCCAATACTTGGCTTATCGGTGCGCGCGGTAAGGCATAATTAAGATAGAGATCTATTTGCGAATGATGGAGAAAAATTTTTGCCTGACCGGACGGAACAATTTTATAAGTGAGATTTAATGTAGGGGGAGTGGTAGCCGCTTTTGCCACTTGAGATTGAAGTAAAGAGTTCATTCCTGCAGCTGCCGTGCGGGACAGAGAGCTGGGTACAATAGCCGGGGGAACTAGCATTGTTGCCTCACCCATAGCGTTGCGGATAATTTTTACCGCCCCGCCTTGCGCATATCCCACGACTGTTAAACAAAAAAATACAGATATTAAAAATAAGGTTTGTTTGATCTTCATATTTTTAGAATAGAAAAAAAATCCTTTTAATAACAGGGTCAAAAGACCTAGTTGGAAAGGGAAAAAGGGCCTATTGAGCAATTGGGTATAAATAGGAATAAGGAAACATCAAAAACCCCGGGCAAAGCGCTTTGCCCGGGGTATATTCGGAGTTTTGGTTTCCGTTTCGATTATTTCGCCTCTGCGGTGGGTTCTTCGGCAGTTTCTGCAGTGCCTTCTTGCGGAACTTGTTTTTTGAGTTCTTGTAAGCGGGCAGCTTTACCGGAGAGTTTGGTTAAGTAATTGAGTTTTGCACGGCGTACTTTACCGACTTTGAGTACTTCAATGCTATCCACGCGGGGGGAGTGGATCGGGAAAATGCGTTCCACACCTACGCCAAAGGATACTTTGCGCACGGTAAAAGTTTCACCAATGCCGGTGCCTTTACGGGCAATCACAACGCCGTCAAAAGTTTGCAAGCGTTCGTTGTCGCCTTCCACTACTTTTACTTTTACGCGCACGGTGTCGCCGGCTTTAAAAGTAGGCACATTGGTTTTAAGATTGTGTTTAATTTCGTTGATATTCATACGTCTTACTTCCTCCGAATCTGTTTTTTGCGTTGGACCTTTTTCACTTTGACTTGAGAGGCGTTGGCAAGTAAATCGGGCCTAAACTTTTTTGTAATTTTTAAAGACTCTGCGTGTTTCCACGCTTCTATTTCCTTATGGTTACCGTTCAAAAGTACTTGCGGTACGCGGCGCCGGCGCCAAACTTCCGGCCGGGTATATTGCGGCGCTTCCAGCAAATTATTTTCAAACGATTCCGACGAGGTCACCCCGTCTTTTTTAAACGTCCCGGGTTGCAAACGCGTTAATGCGTCTATCATTACGCAGGCGGCTAATTCTCCACCTGTTAAAATGAAATCCCCTAAGGACACTTCTAAATCTATTTCCGGGTAAATCCGCGCATCTACTCCTTCATAATGACCGCACACAATGATTAAGTGTTTTTTCTTTGCCAATTTTTTAGCCAACGACTGGCTAAATACTTGGCCGCGCGGACTGGTCATTATAACGAAAGACGTTTTCTTACGTAGACTTTTAATGGCCTGGTAAAGAGGTTCTGCTTTCAGCAACATTCCCGGCCCGCCGCCGTAAGGACGGTCGTCAATCGTTTTGTGCTTGTCTTGGGTAAAATCCCTTGGACTAAGCGTACCCAGTTTGATTATCCCCGCTTTGCGCGCACGCCCCACGATACTTTGGGAAAGCGCTTGCTCTACTAACGGACCAAAAGCGGTGATAACGTCTATTTTCATTAATCTTCCAGCTTTAGGGTAACTTTTTTATTTTGATTGGAGGCAGCTGCCGTCAAAACCGTGCGAATGGCTTTGATAATACAACCGTCTTTTCCAATCACTTTACCTTTATCGGCGGCATCCACTTTTGTGGATAAGTAAATTTTATTTTGCTCTATCTTTTCTTCCACGACTACATTATCGGGCGTAGAAGAAAGAGATTTTAATAAGAGCGTGGCAAGTTCTTTCATAACTTTTTATCTGCTTATTTCGCGCTGGCTTTTTTGATTAAGCTGGCAACGGTTTGAGAAGGTTTTGCACCTACTTTCAACCAGTATTCTACTCTAGGCATATTTAATTTTACTTGGTCGGCCGCATTGGGGTTGCTGGGTTGATATTGGCCGAGTACTTCTTTGGCTTCTTTACCTACCGCAGTGGATTTTTCAATCGCTACCACTCTGTATTGAGCCACACCTTTTTTGCCGACTCTTTGTAATCTAATTGCTACTGCCATTTTGTTTCTCCTTGTATTGCTTTTGCTTTGCAAAAGCGGTTTAAATATCCGAGGCCGCCTGTCTGATTTGGTTGAGGGCCGTTGCAGGGTCCGCGGCGTTAAAAATCGCACTTCCGGCTACCAATGCGTCTGCCCCGGCTTTTGCAGCCCGCGCAGCAGTTTGAACATTGATGCCGCCATCTACTTCCAGCCAAATCGCACGGCCGGAACGGGTAATGAGTTGCCTTACTTGCTTCAGTTGCGTTTCGCTTTGGGGCAGAAAAGCCTGCCCGCCAAAGCCCGGATAAACACTCATTACTAAAATCAAATCCAATTCATTCAAAAACGGAACAATTCTTTCCGGGGGCGTATCGGGCTTGATGGAAAGGCCTGTTTTTACCCCTAGCTTTTTGATAGCGGTTAATGACTGTTGCACGTCATCTTTGGCTTCTGCGTGCACGGTCAAAAGATCCGCCCCGGCTTTGGCAAACGGCTCAATAAATAATAACGGATGCTCTACCATCAGGTGGACATCCAATGCCAAGCGGGTTTTTCCGTTTAAACTTTTCACAATAGACGGACCGAAACTTAAATTCGGTACAAAATGCCCGTCCATAATATCCACATGCAGCCAATCGGCTCCTGCATTTTCTACCGTTTGTACACTGGTACCCAGTGAAAACAAATCAGCAGACAGGATAGATGGCGCAACAGATATTTTACCATTTACTGCGGGCATTTTGGAAGTTTTTTTCATAGAACTTCCCGTTCCCGTACCAAAATACCGTCTGAAAATACGCGAATAGTTCCGCGCCCCGCATAGGGAATTTCCATATCAATTTTGGAGCCGGGTTGCTTCATTTCGTTAAATACTTCATTTTCACCGGAAGCATCTTCCACCGTTACGCGCACGCGGCTGGCATTCTTTCCTTGCGGCATTTCGTAATGCAAGTGATATGATTTTTCGTTATCGGCCGTTTCGCGCCGGCTGACGGTAACTTCCACATTGCTTTTGGGAGCAATCTGCGTGTCTGCTGCCGGAGATTGGGCTGCTACTGTTCCGTTGGGGAACACGGAGGAAGGATCTTCCTTGATGATTAAATTGATGTCATGGTGACTGGCCCAAAGGGTAGCTTCGGCCAATTTTTTACTTTTGAAATTGGGAACTAATACTACACTGGCCGGCGGGGCTCCGTTGGATAATACCAACGACACATTGTCGCCTTTTTGCACCATGTTGTCTGCTTTTGGATTTTGAGAAATGATGACTCCTTTTTCGTATGTAAGCGAATAGGCATTGTCCACCCGATCTACATTCAAGCCGGCTTGGCGAATGGCTAATTGACCGTCACGCAAAGCGGAACCCACTACGTTGGGTACAAATACCATTTCGTCCCCTTGGCTGATCCATACGCGGATTACACGCCCTTCCCGTACGGTAGAACCGCCGGAAGGAATTTGACGAAGCACGGACCCCGGGGCAATATCGCGGGCAAATTCTACGCCGGCTTGTTTCAAGGCTAAATTTTGTTGGGCCAACAACCCCAACGCTTGAGAGAGAGGTTTTTGGGTCAAATCGGGCACGGTAACTTCTTTGCGGGTGTGAATGAGGGCCCCCAACGCCCAATCAGCCGATAGAACGATTAATGCAATAAAAAATAAAACAACTAGTCCCACGATACCCCAGCGGGTAAGCGGAGAAGATTTCTTTTTTTTCTTTTTCAAAAATTCATCAAAATTTTCGTTTGTATTTGCCATAATTGTATTGTAGCAAACTTAGAAGGTGCGTTCAACTGTTAAAAGTGCCGTCCGGCACCGCCTCCGCCAAAAAAACTACCGCCACCACCTCTGCGTATGCTTCTGCTTACGCCTACGCTGATACTGCCGCTGATAGCTACCCATACAAACACACCAAACAACATCACCAAGCCCTTTAATTCGGGCATAAAAGAATAAATCCAAACCAGCCCTGTGATAAGAAATAAAGAGCCTATTAGAAAGAAAAGAATCTTTCCGCGAAAAGATAATGCGTAAGAGTTGGCAGCCACAATCATCACAGCAACCCCCAATACCAACACACCCATCATCAGTATAAATTCCACTCCTTCAGGTAAAAAAGGAAAGTGTGACGCTTTCCCTGAAAACGCTTTCTTTTTTTCTATCTGCTTGTCTTTTAAAAATTCAGCCAGATGGTCCGTAAGGGATATAAGGCCTTCTTCATATTGGTCCCATTTGAAATATGGGACTGCGTACTGGTCTAATAAATCACCGGCTTGTGCATTCGTTAGGATGGTTTCTGTCCCGTAGCCAGTATCCAAGCGGACCTCCCGTTGAGAAGGTACTAGTGTAATTAAAATACCGTTTCGGGTCTCTTTGTTGCCCACTTTCCAATGGTTTCCCAATCGTTGCGTATAAATGCTGACCGGCTGGCCGCGGGTGGAAGATAAAATAACCAGGGCTACTTCAAAATTGGAAATGTCGTGAAGTGTTTGTGTAATGTGCGTGCGCGCGGAAGGCGAGAGTAAATTTATTTCGTCTGTTACAGAACCGGTGGCGGTAGGAAAAAGCGTTTCGTCAGCCAAAGACAAACCCCACACGCTACACAAAGCCAAACAGGTAAGCAAAATTTTTTTCATTTTGTTTTTTCTTGCGTAAAAAATAATCCGTTAGGGTGTACTTGGTAGCCATTGGCAAATGCATCAGCAGGCATGGTTTTTTTACCGGCCGGTTGCACATTGCACAACCAAACACATCCCTCTTTGCATTGCACCAAAATTCCTTTGTTGCGTTCAACGGCCAACACTGTGCCCGGTTGTGCGGCGCAAGTATCGGGCCCCGGTTGGGTACGCCCGACGGTCAGCCATTCGGTTTTTCCGTTGCGTGTAAAGGGAATTTTGGGTTTGGGGCCGCACGCAAGGCCGCGCACGCGGTTGTGTAAATCTTGCGCGGAAAGTTTTTCCGGGTGCAAGAATGCATCTTCTTTGGTGAGCATGGGGGCTAACGTAGGCGCGCCCGTTTGAGGGGTTTGTATCATGCGGCCGTTTTCAAGTTGTGTAAAAACTTCTTGTAACCCTTCCAACCCCAGGGGAATTAATTTTTCAAAAAGTGTTTGTGCATTGTCTTGCGGATCAATCGCTATTTCTTTTTGCAAAAACAACGGGCCGTCGTCCATTCCGGGACGAATCCAAAAAATAGAAATGCCGGTTTTGGTAAGGCCTTGAATAAGAGATTGTTGCACCGGTGCGGCTCCGCGCAGTTGCGGTAGAAGTGAAAAATGGACATTAAGAAGTCCCAGTTTGGGCAAGGCCAGAAAGTCCGGCCGAAAAATTTTTCCATAAGCTACGACAACGCCCAAATCAAAGGGAGTGGCGGCAATTGCATTGTAACTGTCTTTGAGTTTTTCCGGCGATAAAACGGTTAGTCCCAGCTCTTGTGCGCGTTTTTTAACAGGGCAGGGCGAAATTTCCATTCCGCGTCCGCGCGGTTTATCGGCCTGCGTAACGGCAAGCTGCAAGTGAGTCAGCTGATGTGTAAGTTCCAAATAGGGAACGGCAATTTCAGGAGTGCCGAAAAAAATTGTATTGAGTTTTGACATGCTTTTATTTTAGCAAAATGAAAGGGAACGATTGGGAAAATTTATTTCTATTTTTTATTAATTGAAAACCCCGCGTTTGCGGGGTTTGAATTATACGGAGAGGGAGGGATTTGCCCTACGTCAATTTCCTGACGGAAATTGCGCCCGGGCCCGCCCTCGCGGTTTTTGCCTTTCGGACTGCGCCCTCAAACAAAAACATTGCTGCGGGCTTCAAATCCCGACGCGATACCAAGCAGTTGGTATCGATCCTCTCCCCAAAAAATTAGCCCCCTATACGGGGGCAAATTTTTCGGAGAGGGAGGGATTTGAACCCTCGAAACCTTGCGGTTTACAGGTTTTCGAGACCTGCTGTTTCAACCACTCACACACCTCTCCAAAAGGGATGTTTATAAAGGATTGCGGTACCTTTTTATTATAGCAAATTATAAGACGGATGTGCGCGTGGTTGTATAGGTTTTTGCCCGTAAAAAAGGCTCCCGTTAAGGAGCCTTTTAAGGAAAGATAGCTTTATTAGTGAGGCATAATCGCCGCCAAGAAGAGGAACAAAAACAAGACGGCAAGTAGCGTAACAACCACCGAACCGATCAGCACGGCAATCACACACCCGGTTTTTTCTTGTGGGGTGGGGTCTATTACTAAAGAACTGGCCATAATATCATGCAGGCACTGCTTTTTCTCTGTCCACAAGCACATGAGAAACCCGATCCCTAAAATAAGCCCGGACAAGATTTTACCGGCATTGCGCCCGATAGAACGCAAAAAAGTAATACGTTGACCATTGAGGTCCGTTACCTTTAAGTTGAATATGCGTTTGCCGATAGTGGCTTGCCAGGAAGAGGATTCCGGCCAGGCATAATAAACCAAGAAAGCAGCCAAAGAAAGCAGGATTGAAAAAACGTTAGTGAAGATAGTCATTCCCATCGGCATTTCTTTTGTGCTGGAGATATCCCCGTTGGAAACAAAAACAAGTACCAATATCAAACCTACCACGAACTGGATGGCATAGGTAATAGCCGAGCAAATAAAGCTGTCCAAAAGATACGCTGCGGCGCGTTTCCAAAAAGTTGCGTAATTCATAATCTCTCCTTATAACTTATTTATAAAATCTAATACTGCCTGTTCGAACCATAGCGGACTATCGTGCTCGCCCCCTTCGGCGATAAAAACTTCAGTTTGGGCCGGGGCCTTGGCGGACAAGGCAGTTGTTAAGAAAGCAGGAACCACTTTGTCTTGCCGGGAAGCGCCGATTAGCAACGGGGTGCGGATTTCCCCAATGCGGGCTGTTTGGTCAAACTGTTTGTCCCACAAGAACGGCTTTAATAAAACGGATAAAATCGGCGCGAGAAAGCGGTCTTTTTCCCGCCGGGCCAAAGTGAAAAAAGCCATGTCCGTGGTATTGGTAAAAGGACTTTGCAAAATAGTGGCTTTGAACGGCCAGTCGTTGTGTTCGGCAGCCAAGTCAATGGCCGGGGTGCTGCCTAAAGAAACGCCCCATAAAATAATTTCTTGCGGGGAAATGAGTTTCCTTTCCATGAGGAAGTTTAAGGCGCTTTGTCCGTCTTCCTTCATATTCTTTTCAGACGGTTTCCCTTCGGATTTCCCATATCCGCGGTAGTCAAATAACAGTGCGCCAAAGCCTTCTTGTATGTAGGGAACCATGAAGTTTTGAACAGTATAGACATTTTGTTTATTACCGTGGAACATAAGGAAAGTGGGGTGCCCTTTACGGGCCGGTGCATAGAGAGCGGAGAGAATGCTGCCATCTTGGGCCGGGAACATTACTTCCGAGAAAGCCGCCTGGTAGGAATACTCGTTTCGTGGAAAGCCAAAGACAAACACGTCTGCTGTTTTTTCTAAAAACAACGCCCATGCTGCTAGTAAAATAAGTAGTAAAATGAGAGGTAAATGTTGTTTGAACATGCACATATCCTAGCAAAAAAAAGCAAAAGAGTGAAATTTTTTTCACTTTTCCCAATACAAAGGGCTTTGCAGGAGGCCTTATAAGTGGTATAATAAAAATAACTTTGTATTGTGTAAGCAGGTGTTTAGATGAGTCAGTCTTGTTCCCATAATTGTGAAACTTGTAGTGCTAATTGTGATAGTCGTAACACCGTTCCGCAAAAAATAGCTCCCCATAAAGTAAGCCGTATCGGGCATGTAATTGGAGTGTTGAGCGGAAAAGGCGGTGTGGGAAAATCACTCGTGACCAGTTTGCTGGCCTGTGAAATGGCACGCCGTGGTTTGAAATGCGGTATTTTAGATGGAGATATTACCGGCCCTTCTATTCCTAAAATGTTTGGTATTAACCAACGCGCTATGGGGGATAATATGGGTATTTATCCGGTCAGCAGCGAAAAGGGAATGCAGGTAATGTCGTTAAATTTATTGTTGGAAGATCCCACCCAGCCGGTCATTTGGCGCGGCGCACTTATCACCGGAACCGTACAACAATTTTGGACAGATGTGGTATGGGATGTGGACTATTTATTTATTGATATGCCCCCCGGCACAGGGGATGTGGCGTTAACCGTTTTTCAATCATTACCTTTAGATGGTATTGTAATGGTATCTACTCCACAACAGTTGGTACAAATGATTGTGGGTAAAGCCCTTAAAATGGCTAAAACCATGAATATCCCGCTTTTGGGACTGGTGGAAAATATGAGTTATCTGCCTTGCCCGCAGTGCGCAACAAAAGTGGAAGTGTTTGGCCCCAGCCAAGCCGAAAAAATGAAACAGGAATTTTCTATCCCTACCGTTGTACGCTTGCCCATTGACCCGCAAGTGTCCGCTCTGGCAGATCAAGGAAAAATAGAAAATTGTCATCTTACGCAGCTCTCCCCATTGGTGCAGGAGCTTGAAGAATTACAGGTAGCAAATGAAAAATAAAAAACGTAATTATGTAATGGTCGCAAACGTACTGTGCTTGAGTATTGCCTTGCACGCGCTGCCGCCATCTCCACAGACGATAATGAAAGCTACACAACGCGCTGCCACAGCCGCGCGGAGCACCCCTGCCCAACGGATGTTGGAGCAAATGGTGCGTGATACTTCTTTTCGCAGCGGAATAAGCACCTCGTTGCCCTACCAACCGGTTATTTTCCCTCTGCAGGAACCGCTGGCTACGCTTTCGTTAGATGAGATTAAACGTCAAATTACTTTCCAAGCATATACACCGCAATTGTTTTCTTCTTGGGTACACCACATTAATCAGTTCCCCTATCAAAAGCTTTTGTACCAAAATTTTCTAAGTTTATCATTGCAAGGAATGCAGCCTGCCCCTGCCGATAAGAAGTTATTATTAAATTATCTGCGCACGGAAGCCCAACGACTGCTTACAGAAGTCAAAAAAGGTCCTGCCCAACAAGGCAGCGGCCAACCGGATGACGCACCGCTGTATCGGATGGAGGCTCAAGTAGAGCAGGAGGAGTTGCCGGAAGCGGACGCGGCAACAAGGTCGGTACTGTCGTATATCAAAACACCGCAGCAGCAAGTTGCCCTGCAACAGCTGGGATTTTGTTTAACCTCTATGGGGCTTTACGGCGAAGAAGAGGAAGTAAAATTTTTACAACAAATTTACGCACAGGAACAACACTCCGTTTTGGAACCCGTTGTAATGGCATGGGTGGTGCGTTCGCTGTTTGCTTTAGGGGCCAACCAAGAGGCACACTCTTTGCTCCAACAAACACCCTCTTCCAATTTCAAAAAACAATTTGAACTGTTTGAACAGCGCCGTTTCCCGGCACTGCAGAACCGTTTACAGGTGGACCCTTCTTTTGCCGCTTGGAAGCCGATGGTGCAAAAAACGGATCCTTCCGGCGTTGTTTTATTTGATTTTTCCGCTTTAGCTACCGATACGTTCATGGAATGGCGCAACATGTTGCAAGGCAAAGAAAGTACTGCCAAAATGCCCGATATACAAGCCGCTGTTGCAAAACCTGCTTCGCGGACCGAGCTTCTTTTCAACCGGAAGTATCCTTCCGGCTTGACAAGAACAGATGAGGAACGGTTGGTGCGCGATTGGTTGGATTATTACAAACACGGCTATTTCAAGCCGCGCAACCAAATTGAAGTAATTGAAGGTATGTCTGCTGCCAAGGCCAATAACGTAATGGAATATATTTATTATATGACCATGGAGGAAGCGGAAGAACTGATTTTAAAACCGCTGCGCGAAACGGGCCGCTTGCCGGAATTTATGTATACGGCGGGTTTAATTCCCGATGCGGAGCGATTGCCGCACGGATATTACAAAAACAAATTCAATAAAAATATCGCCCGGTTTGTGGAATTGGCTGATGAAGACGGCACCATTTATACACACAACGTAGAGTTAAAAGATTTGGTAATCGGCATGCGTGATTATACGTTTGAACAGGGCTTTTCATACCGCAACCACCCGGAACTTACCAAAGGGCTGCGGCGCAACTGGGAAGAAATGGTGACTCAAATTGAAAAGAAAGGGTTACGGGCCGACCGCAATTATATCAATAAACTGTGGCACAAGCCAGTGCAATATCACGATGGGCAGAAAGTGATTAATGTCAGCTTGCGCGATTATTTCACACAAGTGCGCCATTCGGCTGTGTATGAAGAAGATGTGGCCCCTTCTTTCTACTTAAACAGCCCCAAATGGGTGGCGTGGGAAAATGAACGCCGCAGTTTGCGTGCTACGGAAAAAATAGTTTCCAATCCGCAGGATGAAAAATTTATCAACCGTTGGCAACGCAAGCGGGCGCTCAAACATCCGGAAGATTACATGACGTTGGAACAATTTGCCAACGTGATGCGGACCGCTTTCCTCAGCCGCTACGGCAATGCGCCCCGTGTTATTTTGGAAAAAGGGTTAGAAATGTCCCCGGCCGAAATGAACATCCGTGATATTCCGCCTTCTACAAACACCGTTAAAGTAAATAACTTTGAAAAAATCGGCGGCGTGTGCCAAATGTCCTTTGGAGACGGGGGCTATGCAGGCCCGGTAGAGGCCGGCTATGATGGAACTTCTACGGTTCCGCGCTTTGAATCGCACGTTTTTGACCAAGTGGAAGTAGTGGTGTTTGACATGGAAAACCTGACGCCGATTGTGGTAACGTTGGATAAAGTATCGTACCTGAAAGATTTGAAGAAACCGGATGTAGACCGGGAACGTGCCAGTACCATGATGAGCGACGGGCTTGATTTGTCGCGCGATTTGCTGACCGTTGAACAGGAAGAAAAAGCACTGGCCAATGTTCCCAACTTGCGTGCGACCATTTACCCGGTGCGGCGTATTTCACACCCGGAAAAAGTGCCGTATATGCATGGCGGCGGACTAGCGGGGTATTTGGCACTTTTTACGCCGGATTTTTACCCGCTTAAAAAAGTAAAACTGTTGCGGGAAGTGAACGGTAAAAAACAATGGGTAACCCAATACTACGTGCACAAAGCCGTACCGTTTTTGGCGGGTACCATTCACCGCGAAAATTTAACGCTTGCCCCACAGGTACAAGACCGTATCTATGTGCCGCCGCAAGAAAAACAAAAGTAAGGCAGCACACAACCTTTGCGAAATGATACAATAGAATAAGAGTTATTTATGTTGACACTTTCCAAACGTATTGCGCAAATCGGGGATTCCCCTACTTTAAAAATTAATGCTACCGCACGCGCTTTAAAAGCCGCCGGCAAACCTGTGATACACCTGGGAGGGGGGGAGCCTACTTATCCTGCCCCACAAGCTACGGTGGAAGCAATTATTAAGAAGGCGCAAAGCCGCCAAATCAAATACACGCCGTTTTCCGGCACTATGGAACTCAAACAAGCGGTACTGCATTATACGCAGCGTTATTACGGGCGGACATTTGAACCGAAAAATGTATTGATCAGCGCCGGGGCCAAACAAGCTTTATTTAATTTCTTGATGGCAGTAGTAGAGCCCGGAGATGAGGTCGTTTTCCCTGCGCCGTATTGGGTGAGTTACCCGGAAATGGTAAAACTGGCGGGGGGAACACCGGTTATTGTGCGCCCGACAAAAGGCTTGCAAGTAACTTTTGAACAGATGCAAAATGCCGTAACGCCCAAAACTAAAATAATTTTACTTAATAGTCCCTGTAACCCCTCCGGCCAAATTTATAGTGAAGATTTTGTACGCCGATTGGTTAGTTTGGCGGAAGAAAAACAAATTTTTTTAGGAATGGATGATATTTATCATCAACTGGTTTTTGACGGAGCCCAAACGCCCAACCCTTGTACGTATGCCAAAGAAGGGAAAAACCTGGTACTGCTCAACGGCGTTTCTAAGTTATACGGATTGACGGGATTGCGTATTGGGTGGGCTGTGAGTGGTAATACCGATTTGATAGCGGCTATGGGAAAAATCCAGGGACAGAGCACGTCTTGCAATAGTGATTTGTCCGAATGTGGGGCTGCCGCTGCTTTGGAAGGGAATCAAGATTGTATCCAAGATTTATGCCGCGTGTTAAAAGAAAACCGCAATATATTACTGGAAGAATTATCGCAAATTCCCTTTATTAGGGTAGAAAAACCGCAAGGTACGTTCTACTCTTTCGTAGATTTTAGCCACTACAACACGGATTCCAACGCGCTGGCCGCGTATTTATTGGAAAAAGCGTTGGTGGCTGTTGTACCCGGTGCTGCTTTTGGGGCGGAAGGGTACCTGCGCATTAGTTTTTGTGCGGACAAAAATGCTATTATAGAAGGAGTCCGCCGGATTCGCTGGGCGCTGGATGAAACCGCTCCGAATGAAATAAAAATCGGGGATAAAATTGTAACGAGGAATTAACCATGAAAACATTAAATGCAAAACCGGATTATTTTAAACCGGAATACGGCCTTGAAAATGCCAACATTAAAACCAATAAAACGGTTTATTGGAACTTATCTACTCCGGCATTATACGAAGAAGCCGTTAAACGCAACGAAGCCAATATCGTCTATGGAGGGCCCATTTGTGTAAGCACCGGCAAACACACCGGCCGCAGCCCAAATGACCGCTACTTTGTGGAAACCAAAGATATTGAAGGAAAACTCTTTTATAACAAATCTAACAAAGGGATCAAACCGGAATATTTTGACAAAATTTTTGCAAAAGTACAAAACTACGTTGCGGACAAAGACCTTTTTGTGCGTGATGCTTACGTAGGTTCGAGCGAAAATTCCCGCCTTAAAGTGCGTGCTATTACCGAATGTGCCTGGACCAATATCTTTGTTAAAAACATGTTCATTGAACCCAAGCAAGAGGAACTCAAAAATTTCAAACCGGAATTTACCCTCATCTGCTTGCCTAAAATGCACGTGGATCCGGTTACCGACGGTACCGTTTCCGAAACGGCCATTTTAATCAACTTTGAAAAGAAAATTATTTTGGTTATCGGTTCCGAATACGGCGGAGAAAATAAAAAAGCTTTATTCACGGTAATGAATTTCCTCTTGCCGCAAAAAGGAATTATGACCATGCACTGCTCTGCCAACGTGGGTAACAAAAACGACAGCGCTATTTTCTTCGGTTTGTCCGGCACCGGTAAAACCACTTTGTCTGCCGATATTACCCGTGGGTTAATCGGAGATGATGAACACGGTTGGGATAACGAAGGCGTGTTTAACTTTGAGGGCGGCTGTTATGCCAAAGTCATTAAGCTAAATGAAGAAGCCGAACCGCAAATTTACTCCACCACCCGCCGCTTCGGCACGGTACTTGAAAACGTCGTTTTTGACCCGGAAACCGGCAAACTCAATTTAGACGACGATACGTTGACCGAAAATACCCGTGCTTGCTACCCGCTTAACTATATTGACAATGCGGTAGAATCCAAACGTGCCACGCACCCCAAAAACATCATCTTCTTAACCTGTGATGCTTTCGGTGTGATGCCGCCTATCTCCAAACTCTCACCGGACCAAGCCTTGTACCACTTCATCAGCGGTTATACTGCCAAAGTGGCCGGTACGGAAAAAGGCGTTAAAGAACCGACCAGCACTTTCTCTACGTGCTTCGGCGGGCCGTTTATGCCTTTGCACCCCAGCGTGTATGCTGAACTTTTGAAAACCAAAATCAAAGAACATAATGTGGATTGCTGGCTCGTCAATACCGGCTGGATTGGCGGCCCTTACGGCGTAGGCAACCGCATCAGCATTAAATATACGCGCGCGCTCTTGAACGCAGCGCTTGATGGTAAATTGGCGAAATCCCAATTTATTACGGACCCGATTTTCGGTTTCCAAATCCCGACCTCCTGCGAAGGGGTGCCGTCTGAGATTTTGAACCCGATGAACTTGTGGAAAAACAAAGAAGAGTACATGGCTAAATACGAAGCCCTGGCTAAATCCTTTGTGGAAAACTTCAAGAAATACGAATCCGGCTGCAGCAAAGAAGTAATTGCGGCCGCCCCCAAAGTAAAAGTAGCCGCGTAAGCAGCCCCTTTTATGACGTAGTAGCAATGGGCTTGTCTAGCCATTGCTACTATGCTACAATAAAGAAAAGAAATTATATTACAGGAGAATTACTATGGCAAAAGCAAACGCAAAATTTATGACCCCTTTAACCCCCAGCACTTCTTTGGCAGCGGTTGTAGGAAACAACGCTCTTCCCCGCACGGAAGTAGTGAAAAAGATGTGGGATTATATTAAGAAAAACAACCTTCAAGACAAAACCAACAAACGCATGATCAATGCCGATAGCAAACTTTCGGCTATCTTTGAAGGCAAAAAACAAATCAGCATGTTTGAAATGAGCAAATATCTTTCCAAACACTTGAGCTAATTTGCAAAGTAGAATAAACCCCCGGCTCACAAAGCCGGGGGTTTTATTTTGGCAACAACAAAAATCCCCGCTTGTGCGGGGGATTAAAATATCGTTTTCTTTAAGTGCGCCGGGCAGTTATAAAGTTAGGGCTCCAAGCGAAGACGGTATGGGTTGATGCGGAAGCTCTGATCCGGCATGAGGGAAAGGCGTACCCAAATGGGGTTTCCATCGGGCCCTTTGACCAATGCGGACATTTCCACAATGTTTTCAGCCGGGATATCGTGTGCTACTTCAAAATTTGCATCTGTGCCTATGGTGCGTTCGTTGCGAACGGTGACCAGTACCGGGATTTTCCCGTCTTCAAAAGAGTTTCTTCTGGCATAGAAAGCTGCCACTTGCGGGTTGGGAGTCAACCACGTTACTCGTGACTCCTCAATGGCATTTTTCATCATGGAACGGGTAACCGGTGCGGCGCTGGAAAGATTGGTTGTGCGCAGAAGGATGCCTAAATCCCCGGCGTTTTTCCCCAAGTCCTGCAAGCGCAAGCCGTTTCTTAAAATATTGCGGATGGCCGGTTCGTCAAGTCCTAAACCGCGTACACCGTAGATTTTATTGCCACCTTTCGGAAGGGGAATCTCCGGAGAGGGACCGGCAAAACCGTCTAGCGTAAGCCCTTTTAATGTAGGAACGGTCATTTCTCCTTCTACTACGGAAGACCAGGGACCGCCGGCATTGAGGCGCGAACCGCCTTTTTCAATTGTTGTGCGTAAAGCCTGTGTGCGCGGCATGTGCATGATACGGGTGTAAAAATCAGTAGTAAGGCCCGGCATGGAACGGTGAATGGTTGCTGAAAGGGAAGACGGCGTTGTGGCGGTAATAGTGCTTGCCGGTACGGTTGTTTGGGGAAGAGAGGCAACGCGCAGTGCTTCTGCGGTCGGTAAAGGGCCTCCTGTGAAACCCCGCCAAGCTGTCCGGGCCGCTGCGTCCACAACGGCAGGGGCGATCTCGGCAGTGCTCTTAAATGCGGCTTCGCTCGCTTTTTCTACAAGCGTCTGCGCCTGTACCAAAACGGAAAATCCGGTCAGTAACCCTAGCAAGACAATGTGTTTTAGAAAATTAGTTTTCATAGTGCTTCCTCCCTTACCCATAGTATAGGGAAAAAAGGTGTTTTTTCCATGGGTCAAAGGGCCCATTTTAATAAGAAAAAAGGCCTATGTGCTATATAGGTATAAAATGCCTGTAAAATCCTTGTAAAGTATTCTTAAATTGCATACAATATGGGTGTACGACGTTTGTTATCCAATATGAGGAGAAATTATGTCCGCTGATTTAAAACAGATGTATGATCAATTAATTGCTGCAGTGGGGGGAGTGGAAAATGTAGCCACTTTGGGAAACTGCATGACGCGTATTCGTTTTACGTTAAAAGACAATGCAAAAGCACAAGGGGATAAACTGCGTGCCATCCCGGGAGTGGCAGGGTATGTGTTTTCTGCCAACCAACACCAACTGATTGTAGGGCCCGGTTTGGCCGGAAAACTCGGTGCGTATTGCAAAGAACAACACAATTTTGTGCCGCTTTCCATGGCCGGAAATGATACTAAAGTCGTGGGAGATGCGAAAGGAAATAAAGCAATTACCAAACAAAAATATTCGTCCAGTTTGAGTAAATTTTGTGCGCGTATCGGTGCAATTTTTGTACCGCTGATTCCGGCTTATATCGGTTGTGGTTTATTGTTGGGAATTGCCAATATCGCCAAGAGTATTCACGGTTGCCCGGCGGACCTTGTTACTTTTTTAACGGTGCTGGGGCAAGGGGTGTTCTTTTACTTAAATGCAGCCGTAGGTTGGAATACATCTAAAGAATTTGGCGGAACACCGGCGTTGGGGTTGGCATTGGCCGGGGCACTTAATTTCCCGGCGTTGTCTAACTTGCATTGGTTCGGGCAAACATTTGTGCCGGGCCGCGGCGGTATTATTGCCATTTTATTTGTGTGTTATTTAGCCTGTTTTGTGGAGAAATTTTTCCGCGCACGTATCAAAGGTACGGCAGAAATTTTCCTTACCCCCACGTTGACGTTGGTGGTAATGGGGTTGGCCTCTTTGATTGTTATTCAACCGTTGGCAGGGTATTTGTCTGACGCTTTGACAAAGGGTATTCAATACGGTTTGAAACACGGAGGTTTGATTTCCGGCAGTTTATTGGGCGGTTTCTTTTTACCGACGGTTATGTTGGGTATTCACCAAAGTTTGGTTCCCATTCACCAGCAATTGGTGGATACGTTGGGTAATAACCCGTTGTTCCCCATTTTGTGTATGGCCGGCGCCGGACAAGTGGGAGCCGGAATTGCTGTTTACTTTATGACCAAAAACCAAAATTTAAAAAACATTATCAAAGGGGCTTTGCCGGTAGGGATTTTAGGAATTGGCGAACCTTTGATTTACGGGGTTACCTTGCCTTTGTTTAAGCCGTTTATCGCAGCATGTATCGGTGGAGCCGTAGGCGGAGCGGTAGGTGCGGTAGCCGGGGTTACTTCGGCCATTGCGTTTGGCGTTTCGGGTGTAGTGCTTTTGATTGCGCTTTCCAATTTGCACAGCGTTATTTTCTACACAGTCGGTTTTGTGGCGGCAGCCGTTGCCGGCGGAATTTGCACGTGGCTGATGGGATTTGACGACCCGATAGAAAAATAATTTGTATTAGAAGAAGATTTCCGCACGTAAGTGAATTTGCTCACAGTACGTGCGGATTTTTTTAGATAAATTATCGTAATAGGTGCTATCGCCTTGAATAAAAATTTGTTTGTAAAGCACTAGAAGGGAAGGATGTTCTTTTTGTATATATCCCAACATAGTGGGGACAGAAACCGCCCGCAAATTTAACCGGTCTATTCGAAAAACGTCCGTAAAAGGAGAGGTCTTTGTAAGAATATTTTGCCAATCGGATAAATGCGGCAGTAACGGAGCCGCCATGACCGCGGTAGAAATGCGGTGTTGATGTAGCGTTTGCAATGCCTTTATTTTTTCTTCTACTGTGGATGTGTTGGGTTCTAACTGGCGACGGAGTGTTTCATCTGTAGAAGAAAACGAGAAACCTACCTCACAACCAGGTAATTGGGAAAGTAAATCAATATCTCGTAAGACCAAGGCGGACTTGGTTAAAATGGAAACATAGGCCTGGCATGAAACGAGTTGTTGCAAAATGCGGCGGGTGCATTGATACCTTTTTTCAAAAGGGTTATACGGATCCGTAACGGAACTTAACAATACATGTTTGTGAAATAACCGGGAGGGTTTGAGCGGAACCGAACAAGTTTTGACGTCTAAAAAAGACCCCCAAGGCGCTGTGTGGTGGGTAACCCGGCGCATATATTTGGCATAACAATATAAACAACCGTGCGTGCAACCTACGTAGGGATTGATTGCATAATCTGCCCCCGGAATTTTGGAAGGGGTCAAAAGCGTCTTTACAGCAACGGAGGTAACGGTAACCATAAAATCCTCGAACGGGTCTAAATAGTGTACAATATCTATGCAAGAAGGAACAATATGAAAAAAAGGTTGCGCATTGTTGGAAAAAAAATTTGGCGGAGTGTGCGTCGTTTTGGAAAGACGTCGTGGCGTTTTTGCCAAAAAGGGATGCGTTTTATTGGAAAAAAACTTCGAAAAAATTTTGACTTTAAAGCGCAGCGCCGTTTGTTGTACCGATCGTGGGAAAGAGCTGCGAAAAAAAACAATGTTGAGGCAATCTATAAATTAAGAATGCTTTATTATGAAGAAACGGAAGAATACTACCCGTTAGCATTCAAATGGACACAATATTGGGTCCAGCAGGAAAAAGATTGTGCCGCTATGTTGCAGCTGGCACAAATGTATGACAAAGGCCACGGCACTGCGCAAGATGCGCTCCAAGCCAAAGAGTGGTACGAACGGTGCCTTTCTCTGCACATCATTCAAGGTAAGAAATCTCCTTTGGCGCGTGACGCCGCTGATTTTATACAGGAGCGCATCCAATCTTTGCGCACTAAATCTTCGGGTAACTAATCCTTTTTATAACTGGCTATGTGTACTTGATTTGATTAAGATAAAGTATCTTAATCAAGGAGTTTGCTATGCGAAAATGGTATTTGCTGGTCTTGTGTTGCGTTTGTGCTTTCCCCAGTTGGGGGCAGTTGCAACGAAAATACGATTATGGTGTTATGCCCACGGAAAATATTACTTCGTTGGAAATAAATCCGGTATTAACCGTATTAGATGACCGGGCAGGTGTTTCTTCTAACCAGTTGATTATTAAAAGTTATCATGTGCTAAGTTCAGCTTGGAATTGGGGCGTGGAAGTACCGTTGACACGGTATGAATCACCGGAAAAATCCGAAAACGGATTGGGGGACACTACATTGGCTGTGTCTTGGATGCACCCGGAAAGTTTGAACGGAGGTCTGGGTTACGGAACCCGAATGGAATTGTTTGTGCCTACCGCTACAGACAAACGCTTGGGAAGCGGACAATTACAGGTAAGTCCGTCGGCATTTGTATTGTGGTCTTTCCCATGCGGCATTTATACGGCTCTGGGGTATAAGCATTATTGGTCTGTAGTGGGGGACCATTCCCGCACAGATATTAATTTGGGGCGTGTACGGTTAAATGTGTCATATTTATCAGATACCAAATGGTGGATACAAAGCAATTTGTATTATTACCAAGATTTTGAAAATAGCGGGAAAATGGAAGTGGTCCCGGAGTTGGAAATCGGTACTTTGATAACGGTAGGTACGGCATTTTATGCCAACGTGGGTACACATGTTGCCGGGAATGCCCATAGCAAGGATTGGAGTGTAAGTATAGGATTTAGGGTACTGTATTTGTAAAAACACAAGATCCAAAAGGCCGGCGTGAGCCGGCCTTTTTATGTCTTTCGTCGTCAAGTTTGCTATACTATAAATAGAGTCTATGAAGAGAATTTTTTTATTTGTTATCTTACTCTTAACTATGCAACAAGGCCAAGCGGCAACTCCATCAGGTAGTACGCCGGTGATGGATTTCGGAGAATCGGTTTATGGAGCTGGTGGCTATGATTCTATCAGTATGGGGGTTGTAGGCACTATTCGCACGACCGGTACGGGATATTTGTCTGCTCCTACGGGTACTTCTCGTGCTTATATTACATTTTCAGGCATGGATCCGAAAAATAAATATGTGTGGCTCAAGCCTGCCCGGCAGAGTGCTACTTTGCAACCGGTATCTGCTTGTGGGGCAACGCTTGCAGTTTCTTCGCTTTCCGCTTATAACTTTAGTCCCTCGACCAAACCTTCCAGTTATACGATTGGTACTAGCACGACATTTGCCTATTACCCGGAAGGGGCTGGTTTTAGTGCTACTATTCAATTAGAAGGTACGCCGAACAAAACCTGTATTTTTGATGCAACCCTGGCGGGAGAAATCTTATACCTGGAAAAGAAAAATAGTGGGGGAAAGTACAGCCCATTAGATTTAATCATTCGTTTTAAAGTGATTTTACCCGATAGTTTTTCTCATGATGAAAATGCCGAATTAAATTTTGGTACTTTTTGTTCATCTTCTTCTCAAGATCAAACTTTAACAATTACTCCGTCTGGAACAGTAGGTGGTGCTAGCGTTGTGTGTCCGGCTAGCGCAGATATTTCAGCCGATAGTTTTACGGTGTATAATCCATCCTCAGAAACTTTTACGGTTTCTTTGCCTTCCTCGGCTACTCTTTACAATGGAGATAATACGTTGACCGTCCAAAATTTTACATCTTCATGTGATATGGGGTGTACAACACTAAATGGAGAAAAACAATTTGGAGTGGGAGGAACTATTACAGTTCCACGCAATGCAGCAGTTGGAGAATATGTAGGGAATTATACGGTGGGGATTACTTACTAGGGGATCAACTATGAAAAAATGGATACTGTTGAGTATGTGTTTAAGCATTTCTGTTCGTTTAATGGCGGGGATTATGATTTATCCCAAATATCTATTTTTAGATAACAAAACAAAATCAGCCGAGGTAACACTTATCAATTCCAGTCCATTGGAAAGTTCCAATTACCGTATATCATTGACGTATAAGAAACAGAACCCCGATGGCACTTATACGGATATCTCTGCCGATAAGGCTCCGGCTGACAGTGCAATTCCCTTTTTGCGTTATAGTCCGCGCTCGGTGATGTTGTCCCCTTCTAAAGGACAAACAGTCCGTCTCTTAAAGCGCTTGCCTGCAGATACGGTGCCTGGGGAATATGTGACATATCTTACTTTTACCGAAGTAGTATTGGAAAAACCCGCTACCAAGGAAAGCCTTAATCCTAATACCACGAGGGTAAAAATCACTCCAGTTCCTTCATTTTCTATTCCGGTTTTCGTGCGATATGATGTGAAGGAAAATGCCCCTGTTGCGTTGAGTACACAACCGTTGGAAGAAAAGGGCGGAGTGCTTTATTTGCCGGTTGTGATGACGCGGCAAGCCCAAAAGATACGTACTTCTGTACGAGGGGATTTGACTGTATGGGATGGCGACAAACAAATAGGATTTATCAAAGGACGCTATTTATTACCTGGAAGTGAGCGACTGCAAACAAATATAGCGTTAAAAGCAAATGATGGAAAAGAGACGCATTCTTTGACTTCAAAGGAACTGAAAGGAAAGACGTTGACGATTTTATTGACCGAACCGGGAGAGAACGAAATCAATACCGAATCTGTCTTTGCTAAAACACAAGTTACTTTATAGAGGTTGGGCAAAGGGGAACGAATAAGAAGTATGAGTAGAGGAATTCTTCTTTCAGTAGGGGTTGCATTGGCATTAAGCCTAGCTATTTCTCCTTTGCGTGCTCAGCCACAACCCGATAATTTTATCATTATAGAAATACATTCAGGCCCCATCCTTTTAAACCCGGCAGTAGAAGTATTACAACAAGGAAATACGTTGTTTCTTCCCCTTAGTTATATTACACAAGATTTGCAAGTACCGGTTACGTATAATTCCGCAACACAGCAGTTAACCGGTTGGTTGGAGAATGAAGCAAATACTGTGGCGGTAAATTTTGCCAAGTTGACCGGACGTGTGGGAAAAAAAATGTTCGATTTTTCCCCGGAAGATTTCCTTTATTACGAAAAAGAATTATTTGTTTCCAGTGCGCTGGTGGATAAAATTTTAGATACGCATAGCCAATTTGATTCTTCCAGTCAAGAGCTGCGCGTAACCACTGCCGGGAATTTGCCGTTTGAAAAAGAACTTTCCCGCCATCAAAAGCAGCAACGTTTTGATCAGGTTCAAAAAAATAAAGAACTGGCCCGCCAACAAGATATCAACCGAGATGTATATGTACAAGAAGATTGGCTCCAATGGCCATTCGTAGATTTGTCTGCCCGGTATGGGTTTAACAAAAACACAGGACAAAAAATTTCTCCCAATTTTAATTACAGTGCTAATATCTCTTTATTGACTGGCGGTTTTGATACGCAATTTAATGCGCATGCATCCACCAATAACGAGCCACCTATTCTCTCTATTAACACAGTCCGTGAAGATGAAACCGGTCAAATATTGGGGTTGTTCAAACATTTGGAATTGGGTGATACATATGCTTATGCTAATGCCGAGAATGTCGCCTCCCCGTATGGATGGGGGGTAAAGATGTCCACTGAGTCTGCGCTGGAAGCAGAGGGAAAAACGTATACCTTCCGTGATACACTGCCTTTAGGCTGGGAAGTGGAATTGTATCGTAATGGTGAGTTGTTGGGATATCAAAATCAAACAGAGAACGGTTTTTTTGAATTTGCGGATATTAATTTGTTGTTGGGAAAAAATACTTTTAAGTTGGTATTTTACGGACCGCAAGGTCAGGTAAAAGAACGGAAGCAAGTAGTTTTCTTTAATGGGAATATCCTCAATAAAGGGAAAGGACGTTTACGTCTTAACTATATCAACAAAAACCGTTATCTTATCCAAACACATGATAGTCCGCGCGAATCTTCTTTGGGGCATAGTGCCCTGGCCGAAGCAGGATATGGAATAACGAATAACTTGACGGTCAATGTTTCGGCTATTGCAAATTCTTTGGAATTGACTTCTGCTACGCCTCCCGAGACGCTCTACCGTAAAGATAAAGAATTTATGGCAGCAGATTTATCTTTGTTTGCCTATGGCATTTTTTCTAGCGTGGGAAGTGTGGTGGATTTTGATCGTTCTGCCGCTACGTTTAATTATTATGGTCAAACGGAACGGTTGGGGTGGGACGTCGTCTTGGAACATACCTACTATGGTAAGGCAATTACTTCGCGCAATTTGTACAACGATACATATATTAAAAATGAAACTAGTTTGCGTTTAAATAAAAATTTATCGTTAGGGCCCCTTACAAATTTACCATTTTCTTATTCTTTTCGGCGTTTTGACTTAGTAAATGGATTAGGCACACAAACAGAGCAAACCCTTTCACTTTCTAAATCTTTTTTGCGCAATTTATATGTCAATGGCAATTACCAAAACAGCCAATGGTTTAGTGGCCAGCGAGATGAACGTTTGTCTGTAAATGCCAACTATCTTAACGGTCCATGGACGGTTCGTTCAGGCGGGATATATGATTTTGTTCATGACCGTATGTCTAACGCAGAAGTATCGATTTTTCACTCTCTGACACCACGTTTAAAAGGTGGGGTTCGTTATGCATATACTTCGCGTAATCTCTCACAACATGCTTACGAAAGTTTATATTCGGCCAATTTAAGTTGGTCCACCCACTATGGATATATTTCGTTAGAAGCGGGGACGTCCAGCTGGCACAACTCTTATGCATTTATTGGTTACAATGTTTCTCTTATCCCTGATGTGTTGAATCGCCGTGTTTACACCTCTGCTACCAAATTGCAGGGTACAGGGGCGGTGAGTGCATTCGCTTTTATGGATGCAAACGCCAACGGAATGTTTGATGAAAAGGAAACAATTTTAGAAGAAGCTCAGTTTACGGTAAACCCACGGGTTAATATTTATGATTCGTATAAAGAAGTGCCTTCCGGTGGAGCCGTATTAACCCACTTGCCTTCTTATCGTCCATTTGAGATGTCCGTGGATACCAGTCAAGTATTTCAAACTCTGTCTTTATTAAATACCTCCGGTCCGCAAACCTTGCGTTTACGTCCGGCACAGATGGTTTATTTATCTTTCCCAATTGTGGGAACGGGGGATATTGAGGGAACAGTTTACCGTCAGAATGAAAAAGGTTCGCGCAAGCCCATGCGTGGAATGAAGGTGAATCTATACAAAGAAGATCAACTGGTAAGTAGCCGTGTGTCGGAATTTGATGGTTATTATTCTTTTGCGCAAGTACCCATGGGGCACTACACAATTAAATTAGATCCTGTCCAAGCCCAGGAATTGTCTATTGCGCAAACAAGCCCGTTGGAAATTTTTCTACACGAAATGGAACAGTTGGAAGTGCATGACATTGTCTTAAAATATCAAAAAACAAAAAAATCTTCTTCTAAGTCTAAGCGTAATATCGATGTAAAACCATCTGTTAAAAAAGGAGATAAAAAGCCTACTAAGAAGACACAGGAAGAGGTATTGCCTGCTGTGGCCGAGAAAAATCAATTAGCGTCAGCCCCAGCTTTGCGTGGTGAAGATACTTCTGTTTTATCTTCACAAATATCTGTTCAAACGGAAGGATTGCAAGGAGAAGGGAAAGAAACTATTGCGGAGGAAACTGCTTTTTCGACGGAGAAAAATTCCAATTCTTCTCAAAAGGGAAAAACTTCTTCCTCTGCGCAAGGTACTTCTCCAAAAGAAAAAGAACAAACAGAAGCTACACAATCAGTCTCGCAAAAAATTATCAAAAAAGCGACTGCTGTCAAAAGAAAAGCGCAAAAGAAATTAAGCAAATTGTATGATGCTTGTCGTTCCGGTGCGAATCGTATTTCCCGCTTTTTTCATCAATTTTAGAAAAATCCCCCTTGACGAAATGGTAAAAACTACCTATACTTAGATTATACCTGCCAATAAAGGCAGGGCTAGGAGGAATTATGAAGAAAATTATTATTGTATTAGGGTTGTTCTTATGTGCAGGTGTGATGGCACAGGCAGAAACCACCGAAAATGCAGAAGGCACCGCAAAAGCAAAAATTGTGAAAGTCGCCTCCATTTCTCATACAGCAAATGCAGCATTGGACTTCGGCACCCTGATTAGAGGGGCAGGTACGGTAACTTTGCAAGCTGCGGCTACTCCATCGCCACAGTATGCAGGTCCGGTGGCTGCAGCAGGGACAGCGGCTCCTACAGCGGATCACTTTGATTTAGCTGATTTGGAAAATGGGGTTACATACACAGTTCATATTCCCACTTCCGTTCAAATTACGGGGCCAGCAGGTTCAGATCCTATGGTAGTTGAGTTGACTCCGTCTGCTACAACAATTACGGATGCTCGTAATGAGTTGTACGTAGGGGGTGTGCTACATGTGGCAGCCGATCAGGAACCAGGTGAGTACTCGGCACATTACAACGTGAACTTGACTTACTAAGCGTTTTTGTAATGAAAAAATCCCCGGCAATTGCCGGGGATTTTTTATGTATACGTAACATAAAGAAGGGAAAGGTTACGGAAGAAAGTAGGCATAAAGGCGGAATAATTGTAAAATAGTAACGTAACTTCCTGTTTAGGTTCAAGTATATGCAACTACCACAAGAATTTATTACGGATGCGTCTGCACTGTTTGGCCCGCAACGTTGGCAATGTTTTTTGCAAGCGTTGGAGGAAGAACCTGCTACCAGTATTCGTTTTAATCCCTGGAAATACGGCGGAGAACAGATTTTTTCGCAAGTTACCTCCATTCCCTGGTGTAAGGGGGGATATTGGTTGGAGGAACGGCCCCGTTTTACGTTGGATCCTTTGTTTCACGCGGGGGTATATTATGTGCAAGAGGCCGGTTCTTTATTTTTAGACACTATTTTACGCCAATATGTAAAGGCCCCGGTTTTGGCGTTAGATTTGTGTGCCGCACCGGGTGGCAAATCTACTTTGATGCGGGCCGCCTTGCCGGGAAATTCTATGTTGGTCAGTAATGAACCGGACCGCCGGCGCGCCAACATTCTCTTGGAAAATATGCTTAAGCAAGGACATCCTGATGTATTGGTTACACATAACTATGCACGGGATTTTGCTAAAACCAATTGGACTTTTGACGTGATTTTAACAGACGTTCCTTGCTCGGGGGAAGGAATGTTTCGCCGGGACATGGGAGCCGTGAAGGAATGGAGTTTGCAAAACGTGTATTCCTGCCAAAAACGCCAACGCCAAATTCTGCAAGATATATGGCCTTGTTTGCGCGAGGGGGGACTGCTCATTTATAGTACTTGTACGTTTAATGTGCATGAAAATGAAGAGAATGTACGTTTTATTGCAGAGCAATTAGGGGCGGATGTGTTGCCGGTTGATATCGAGCCGCAATGGCATATTACGGGATCTTTGCTGAAAGGGTGGACAGAACCGGTATATCGTTTTATCCCGGGGATTACGCGCAGCGAAGGACTCTTTATGGCGGTGCTCCGCAAAAAAGGAACGCCGAGTGCCCACACCCTTTTACCGGGATCGGCACGACGGTATGCTAAAACGCATTTGTTGATTCATTTATTATCAGACGGACTGGCTGCTCCCGAACAGAAGGGAAAAGAACAAATTCCTTCGGCTGCACAAGCACTTTCAGTGGAGGGGGCACCGGTAACAGACAAATACCCGCGGGTAGAACTTCCATTAGAGCAGGCTCGGAAGTATTTGCACCGCGAATCATTCGCACTGCCTTCCGGTACGCCCAAGGGATTTGTGATAGTAACTTACGCCGGATACGCGCTTGGATTTATGAAAAATTTAGGCGATCGGGCCAATAACCTGTATCCTAAAAATTGGGCCATCCGCTCATTGACGGACACTTCTCTATTCACCTAAGAAATAAAAATCCGGCAAATAAATAATACGCTTGGAATTTGTCTCTCTTTCATATTCATACGCGCCGTTGGGTCCTTTTTGGGTGGCGTTGAACAGGACTCTTGTTCCGAACGGGGATACCCCTTTATTAGGAAATGTGATTTGAAGAGTGCGTTTCCACCCTTTCGGTTTTCCGTCTTTATCCCAAATTACACGTTGTTCTTCAAGAATGCTGCTGGCTTTATCACACAACGCTGATAAGTTTGGCACGCCGGCCCATCTCTGTGCGATTTTTGCCCTGGCACGGTTCCAGTTTTTATCGATCGCAAGATTATATTTGGCGTGCTGAGATGGACTATCAGGGAAGGGATGCCCCGGGAAATAGTTCGTTCTTGATGGGGATAGATAATTGTAAGATTGCGTTTCATCATCAAATGTTCTTTCAAATTCATACGTGTGTGTGTTATTGCTTTCCCGCGTTTGGATATACAATTTCCACACCCAGCGTGCCATGCCGACGGAATAATATTCTACTTCCGCGTCTTTAATGCGGAAGGAAGAATCTTGATTATATTTAGAAAGGGCCCATTTTTCACACCCGGGCCACTCACTGCACATTTGCTTGACGCGGGGATTGGCATAGACAGGTAGTTGAATTTTATTGCGTTGCGCATTTGCCCGGCGGTAGATGGCAGAATTTTGTTTGCCGTGATTAAGCCAATCCAAATCGCCGGTTTCCTCACGACACAAAATATAAGGAGAAAAATTTTTGGGTTGTCCCTTTGTTTTTTGTTGGGCATAGGTGGGGGATACACACACACCTACCAACACAATACTTAATAGCAATGCTATGCGTTTCATAAAATACCTCTTCAAACGGTTGATATATTTATTCTATCTATTCAACTTTTTGTTGTACAAGGGCCATTGGACCCAAAAAACAAGTAGGCCTTTTAATTGCTCTTTTTGGGTCTTTGGGCCCTTGTTTTAAGATGTTAAACCTTCTATGATAAATAGAGAGAAAATTATGAGGAACTTTTTTCTATTTTGTTTTATCTTCTTTAGCGTATCAAGTGTTTCGGCGCAAACATCCAAGAATATTATCAGGGGTGTAACACGGTCGACGGAAGAATTATCCACCCGTGTAGGCGGATTAGCCGAACAAGCATCCAGGGGATTGCTTCCCCAGGCGGGAAATGTTGTTTTGTCAAAGGGAGTTCAAACGGCTGTTGAGACGGGAACTTCCCAACCGGTTTTGCAACCGGGTGTTTCTTCTTCCCCTTTTGTTCCTCAGGTTTCTCCCCGTGTTTCGGCTCCCGCCTCTTTGCCTAAATTCTCTACAGCTCCGATTCCCTCAACGGTGTCGGTGGCAAGCGTTGAGCGTGCCGCTGCTGCGGAAATGAAACATAAGCCGGTCGTCGGCGAAAATCAATTCCCGGGTGTAGTTAAAAATTTTGGCAGAAGCGTGTTGTTTTCTCCCCGTGAGATTTGGGATCGGATTGGGCGGAAATTTCACAAAGGAGGGTTCACGGTTACGGTAGTTAAGGGAAATTATCAGGGAAAAGAAGAAATTGGCGGAATCGTGCAAACGCATTTGTTGCCGACTAATTCAGTGGAAGAACACGTGAGTCTACCGAAAAAATTTGAGGTAAACGTTTTGTTGCCTGACGGGACAACGAAGACAGGTTTTGGGGAAGTGGTTCAAATTTCTCCCCGGAGTATGTTAGATATTAGTTATGTTAAATTCGATAAATCCATAGAGCCCTTTTTGGAACCGTTGGAAATTTCCGCAGAAATAGAGGAGGGCGAGAAATTGCTTTCCTACGGGTATGCAAAAACAAAACCTGTCAGCACTACCAGTACGGTAATCAAAACAGGTTTTATTTACGGGAAAGTGAATGGTATTGATTTTGAAGGGGGCCGTGAAGGGTATTGCAGCAGCCCTTGGATTAATAAACAAGGCAAAGTAGTAATGTTCCACAGCGGTTCCGGCAGTTATGGTACACGTGCCAGTTTTGTTGACAAATTGGTGGAAGCTTATCACAACGGCGGAAAAGCCGAATATGATTTGATGCTTAACGAAGAAAAAATTGCAAAACTGAATATAGATGAATATATTTCTGCCTTCGGTTTGGCGGATGAAAATCACGATATTATATTTTTATCCGATGGCTTGGGAAGTGGTTGGGATGTGTTCAAAAAATATTCGGAATCTGCTATCCGTACGGAAATAATTCTGCATCCGGAGGCACGCTATTTGGTGCTGGACGCCCGCAAAGCTTTATGGAAAAAAACAGAGGGAGGAACGGAAGTACTGGTGGAAGACCGTACCCCCGGTTCGGAAGCGGAAAACCACTTGCGGGAAATATGGTACGATTTGAAACTGCATGAACCGGAAATGGAACTGGAAGAAAATTCCATTCTAATGAGCTCTCTTCTCTAATTTTTAACGTTTTCCCCTGAAGTTTTTTGACCTAAATCTTTCTTCTTTTTATAAATAACAAAAGATTTTATTCCTATCTTTAGCACTATTTTATACAATAAATTATTCCAGCGGTTGTCGAATAATCTCCGTGGAGAGATTTAACAGCAAAAGAAAAAGACTCCTATGATAAACACTCCCTTGATTTCTATTATCGTTCCCGTTTATAAAACGGAGAAGCAGTTACCGCGTTGCATAGAAAGTATTCTTGGGCAAACCGTTTCCAATTTGGAACTTATTTTGATAGATGATGGCTCACCGGATAATTGTGGGAAAATTTGTGATGAATATGCTCGAAGAGACAGCCGGGTAAAAGTAATACACCAGGTAAATAAAGGGCTTTCCAATGCGCGCAATGCCGGCCTGGAAGTGGCGCGGGGAGAGCTTATCGGTTTTGTGGATAGTGATGATTATATTGAGCCGGATATGTATGAATATCTCTACCAATTAATTTGCAGAGATGATGCTTCCATGGCCCAATGTAATATATGTGAAGATGAAGGATTTCGTCCAGATCGTGTAATTGAGCAGCCCTATGCTCTAATTCGTTCAATTGATTTATTTCAATTGGCTGATTGGGTGCAAGTTTGGAGCAAACTATATAAAAGAGAATTGTTAACAGATGTTCGTTTCAAACCGGCCCTTTCTTTCGGCGAGGATGAAGTGTTTGTTTTTGAATTGGCTAAAAAGAATTTTTCGGTTGCGTTAGGTTCAGAAGCTAAGTACCATTATTGTTGTTCTTCTAATGCAGGAAGTCTAACACATACGTTCCATTCTACCCATTTAAATAAAATTATATTGGTAGAGCAGTTTTTAGAATATGCTAAAAATCATAATTTGACAACATATTATCAAACCCGGTCCCTAGAACAATTAAAACATGCATCTATGTGGTTGTTACATTTATTACACGCAGATAATCCTTCCCCGGAAGATGTCGCATTTCTAACTCAGTACATTCGGCCGCGTTTTTCTTCGTTTTTGCGTGCTAAGCCGATTCCTTGGTACACAAAAGTATTTGTTTCAATGGCATGCATTAATTTCAATTTGACGCGTCCCTTTGTGCGTGTAGCATACTATCTGAAAGAAAAATTCCGTTTTTAAATAGCAAGTTATTGGGAAAAATTTAAATACCCCGAAGGAACTTCTTTGGGGTATTTTTTCGAAAGTAAAAATAAATAAAAAATATGAAAACGGACCCGATAGGGGAAATAGTGAAGAGTTTTGTATAATATATGCAGTTAATGAATTGATTGTTTGTTTTGATAAATTGCTTCCGCTTTGATTTCTTCGTTTTTTCTGCGCAATAGCCGTTTCCCTTTGTGTTTGCTTCTTGCTTAAGGCTTCAAAATAAGCTTTCGCATTCTTGCGAATATGAAGCAACTACTTAAAATATATTCCTTAATTGCACTGCTTTCCGGGTTGGTGGCCATGTTGTTTATTGCCATTCCTTGGGAAAATTTGTCTTCCAAAGATTTGACAGTAGTTGTATCTTTTTTGCTGAACGGTACCGTTTGGGGGGTACTGCTCTTTTGCGAATTAAGCAAGCGAGCCTATTCCCTGTTGATTATTCACTGGTTGTTTTGCTTTCTGTTTTTTTTCGCAATTGCTTTTACTCAGTATATGCACGGCGTGTTTCCGTGGGTCGGTTCCCTGGGGCATGATATTTTGTTGCAGACTAATTTTATTTTGTTGGCATGGACGGCGGTTGTGTGGGTGGGATATAAAGGGTCTTTCACAAAAAATAAAGCGGAAGCGGCCGCTAGTGTCGGTTTGAGAATTCCCCAATGGTTGGTTTTGAGTCTCACTTGCTTTACGGTATCAAACACAGTGTATCGTGTAGTAGCCATAGGTTTTAGTGCATTATTGGCACGGGCTACATCAGTAGTATCTTATGGGATGGAATCCTCAGCGGCGGGAATGTTTGTGGGACATAGCTTTCAAGCTCTTTCTTTTTTTGCGGCTGTATTTTCTTTGCTTGCGTATAGACAAAAACGGCGAGGATTGCTTTTTGTCATGATTACAATGACGTGTTTATTGATATCATACTTCCCAACATCTATGGCACGTTATGCCACTGCCGCTATTTATGGAGGATTGCTGTTGATTGTATTTCGCTCTTTGCGTTCCAATCGGCTGTTCATTCTTTCTCTTTTAGGTGGATTTTTGATTGTGCTTCCTTTCTTAAATGCTTTTAGAAATACCTCTTTTTTAGAAGTGAATATCAGCAACGTCGTGGCGAATGTATTTCATCATTTGGGAGATGCTTGGTTGTCCGGAGATTATGATGCCTATACATTACTGGTATTGGTATTGGAACACATCAAATTTTATGGTATTACCTGGGGAATGCAGTTCGTGGGAGTTTTGCTTTTTTGGATTCCCCGGGCATGGTGGATTGCTAAACCGGTGGGCACGGGCCATTTTATAACAACCCAAGCCGGATGGTATTTTACCAACGTGTCAGCTCCTTTGCCGGCAGAAGGATTAATCAATTTGGGGCAAGGGGGATATCTTTTGTTTGCATTGTTTGTTGGATGGTTGATGGGCAAATTGGATAGAAGTTATTGGAAAAAAGCGGAAGGAAGCTCTTGCAATATAACATCTTACAGCATCTTATATCCCGTGCTGATTATGTTCTTCTTTTTTATGAACAGAGGTGATTTGCTGTCTTCCACAGCCTATACCATGGCCTACGTGGTGAACTGGTGGTTATTATGCAAGTGTTGCCCAAAAGTTAAGTTGTAGTGTTCGGAATGGAGGATTTCCCTTATTAGATTTATATTTTTTCAACAGAGTATTGCATAGACAGTACTGAAGTAAATTTGCTACACTTTGGGAGGAAGTTTTATTTTAGGAGGAATGCATGATTAAAAAGGCAGTAGGGTTGTGTTTAGCATTTTTATTCTGTGTATGCGGCGTATGGGGCAGAGATATTGTCATTTACCACACGTCTGATATACATGGACAATACTTTGGGAAAAAAGACGGAGACGGCAAATCTTACGGAGGATTTGCACGTTTGTCTGCCGTTCTAAAAGACACCAAAACTCCGTTTTTGCTGTTGGATAGCGGAGATTTCAGCAGCGGTTCGTACGAAGCCAATATCTCTGACGGGAAATACTCAGTGGATTTGATGAACTGGGCCGGATATTCTGCGTTGACCATTGGAAATCACGACACGGATTTTGGGGATGCAGGTCTTGGAAACATGCTCGCCGATTTTAACGGAGACGTGTTAGCCATGAACGTATCTATGTTCCAAATTCCCAATAAATCTATTAAACCCCATGCTATCTATAACATTGGCGGTATCAAGGTGGGGGTAATCGGTGTAGCTATGGACGGTGCAGGCACCGAACGTATGCACGTGGTAAACTCCCCGACTACCGAAGAATTTGAAGCGAATATTTTGGCTTTGAAAGCGGAAGGGGCGGAAGTGATTGTGGTAATTGCGCACGATTCTTTGATTGCCGATTCCACTATTTCCGTTGATAAACGTAGCAATATTTTGGCCCCGCTTACCAAAGCGCCTTCTTTTAAAGATGTGGACTTAATCTTGGGCGGGCATGCCCATACCCGCACGGCTCCCAGAAAACTCAATGACGTGGATGGGAATGAAGGCCCCTGGGCGTTAGAAGATGAATCTTATTTAAGAAGCATATCGGCCACGGTAATCAGCAAAGATAAACGGACCGGAAAGATTACGGTAAAAGAGCCACAATTTATTACGTTAGACGGTAAAGAAGAACCCAGTGTAAAGGAATATTTGGAATCTATCCGTTCTACGCAACTGGATGATAAATTGTATGCACGGGTACCTAAATTGATTACCAAATACCCCGCTGCCGACCAAGAAGACCGTGCCCCGGGTGTGGCGCGTATTTTTGCCGATCAAATGTATGAGAGCATTAAAGAACAAGAGCCTTTAGATTTGGCCGCTTATTCGCTCAACTCTGCCCGCAGCGATTATGAACCGGGTAATATGACGGGCCGTTATTTTGCGGAAAAGACCCCTTACAAAGAACATGCCGGTACGTTTAACATAACGGGGACGCATTTGTTAAAAGCTATGAATGAATCGTTGGGATTCCGCGACGGAAGATGCTACTCTGTTTACGGATATTCCAAAAACGTAAGTATGACAATCTTGTGCAACCCCAAAGAAAAAAAGGCCCTGTTGTACAGCGTTTCAATTGATGGGGTAGCCTTGAAACCCAAAAAAGTCTATCGTATGGCCATGTTGACCCACTTGCCGCAAGGGTATTATGAAGGGAAACCGTTTAAGGTAGTGGACCCCAACAGCCCGCAGAAAAACAACCTCATCAAGCACTATTATACGGTCACCAATGAGGATATGCTTTTCGGCGCAATCAATCAGTTTAAGAAAGAACAAGGCGAAGAAATCCCTGATTTTGAAGCGCCTTCAGATGTTCAAATTAAAGAAGTGATAGAAACCCCCGGTTCCACTATAAACAAGGCGTATACATCTCTCTTGTTTGCGGATTAAAACCGTTTGGGTTTGATTTAAAAGAGCCACTTTTACAGTGGCTCTTTTTTTGTTTGGAGGAAGTCCTTGGCAGAAGCGGAGGCAAATTATTGGGCGGTGCCGGCAGGTTTTTAGAAAGACTGTCTTACGCGAACGACCTTGAAATTATTGGGATTTACCTTATACTTTTAGTATATGGCAGACATTATTTTACGTACATACTGTTTTTTTAAAGGGGAAGCATATGATGTATCCTGGTTTAAAGAAATGGATTTCTTTATTTATTCTGTTTGCTTTTCTGGCGAACCAATGTTCGCCGCTTTATGCTGCCCCGAAGACAAAAAGCGGATTAAAAAAACAAGTAGGCCAACGTGCGCAACAAGCCAAACAGAACGCTCCCGATTATTGGGTGCAGAAAGCAACCGAATTGGCAAAAGACAACTGTGATGTGGGCGGCGTAAAATGTGCACTTGATTTTTTAGAGAAAGCGGAAGGAAACCCCAAAGCCAATGTTTGTGTGCCGGCCAGTAAACACGATACTAAAAACAAAGTATGTATGGAGGCCCAATATTTTGCGTACGGGGCTATACATGCGGCGGTATCGGATCCCAAAAACCCGTGGTTGTATTATAATTACAGGCAGAAAAAGTTCTTGGGGAAAACAACGGGCGTAAGAGAAACAGATTGGTATGCTGTCCGGGAATCTGCACATAATGTATTCAAATTGGTGTCGCGGTGGGGAATTTATTATAAGTCTGACGTGGATGCTTTGACGAAATATTTTAAGGAAATTGCTACTGGCGGAAAGTGCGGAAAGGGCGATGGCGACTGCGGTTCAGAAATGATCGCTTTGATTGGGCTTGCTTTCTTATCCCAAGGCCGGGGGCCGAACGCACGAAAGTTTGCGCGGGAAACCGCCACTAAAATTTTAACAAGCAAATGGAAATCCAAAGACGGTGGATCGGTCCTAAAAGGGGCGATTATTGCTTTGGCGGTGTTGGATACAGAAGCGTCTTGGAAAGATATTGAAACTTTTTTGACTTCCACTTCTTTGCCCAATCCCGCAAAAGAAGTGTTGAACTTGATGACCGTGGAAACGCTGACCGAAGCAGGGATTCATCTTGCCTCGGCGGGGCGCAGCGGAGTCACGCGTTATTACAACAGTTCCAACCGGCAGTTTACTTACTTGGATACCTTGGCTTCCAATCAGCAGGGATTAAAACATCCTTACAATAATCCTGCATTGCAATATCCCCATAACAACGTGTTTGAGGAAATCGGTTATTTTATTGGGGAGCAGGCCGCTAAATGTAAAAAATGTAAAGCAAAGGAATTGGCTCAAAAAATTATGAGATCGGCCATCGCCTATGCAGAGTATAAATCGGCAAAGACGGCTACTCCTAAGAAGGCTTCTGCCAACCCTCGTCCCGTTACTACAGGGGGGGCAGCTCCCGTTTGGGCACCGACACCACAGACCAATCAATTTGAAATTTACGGAGGGCATTGGCCTTTGGTGGTGGGTATTATGAACGGAGCCGCCAAAAATCCAGCATCCATAGCGCCCGGTGATATGGGAATTATCGGTGTTATGCATTTAATCAAAGAAGTTTTTGTGCCGGGGTTTTGGGATACAAATGCCGGAACTTATCTGCGTGTGTTTAATATTGCCATGACGTATGGAAATGCACGGGTAGGAAGCGCGAAATTTAGGTTTATGACAACCAAGTCGGAAGGGTACATTGCTGCCAAAAAGCATTACAGCAAAATACAACCGAAAAAAGAACTTGCCGGATATATTGACAAGGCCATTATGCTTGTTAGTACAGTTGCCTTTGTGGCATCTTTGCCGGAGTTGTACCGTTCTGTTTGTAAGGCTGCCAACTGGTTAAAAGGACAGATGAAGTTGCTCAAGAATAAAGTACTGGCGGCCACGCAAGCGGCAGCCGAGGCAACCGAAACCGCTACGATTGCGGCCGGGCAGGTGTTGGATTCTGCTGCACTGAAAGAACTTTATACGGCCAAAAATCCACTGTTCCAGGGAGCAACGGAAACGTACGTCAAAGTGGCTCCGATTGAAGCGAAAGTGGCTGCGGGCGGGGAAAAAATCGCAACGGTGGTGAAGGGCGGACTTGTTGAGACGGTAAACGTGGCCAATCCCGGTGATATTATTTTAACGAACCCCGGAGGCGAACAGTACATTCTTTCCTTTGAAAAATTTACCGACAGATATGAACTGGCTGCCGAGTTGGGAGAAGGATGGTACAGACCCAAAGTAATTAAACAGTCCTTTGTGCAAATTTCCCAAGACGTAGATATTATGGCTTCGTGGGGAAAGGTGGAACACGTTAAGAAAGGAGGATTTCTCAACGTGACGGATTTGGATAATATCTACGGCGTAGCCGAACATGAGTTCTACCAAACTTACCAAAAAGTGTCAACCGGGTTACAAGGAGCAAGTGGTATGCCCAAGGCGTTTAAGCTGGACGGTTTGTTGAAAGGAGGGAGAATCGCTCCGAAGATAGAAGTTAAACCGAATATGTTCCGTCAAACCATACAGCCATACAAGAAAGCCGGCTAATGGTGGAAGTAGAGGTAAGATTTAACAGAACAACCGGAAATTATTGTATTTCGCAACAAGCCGGTGTTCGTTAATACGGAGCAAAAGTTTTTTCACGGGAAAAGCCCCGCAATTGCGGGGCTTTTTGTTGGTCGGTTGCAGGTCAACGGTTATAGGCCTTTTGGTCCTAAAGGAGTTAGGTCTAAAATAAGGGAAAAAATAGGTCCAAAGGCCCTGTCTTTACTGCTACTTGATTATCTAAAATATTAAACAGAAGTATCAAAAATTACTGGAGAAATGAGAATGAAAATAAAAAATTATTTGTTGGGGGCTTTATTGGTGGGGGCGGTTGTTCCTTCCGCTTTTGCCCAAGTGCCTCAAGTAGTAAAAGGGGCCGTAACTACAGGGGTTACGGACGGTTTGGTTGAAAATATAGGTCGTGCAGCCGTACGGCAAGTTGAGTTAACCGCCGCTGAAAGAGCGTTGTTACCGGTGGATGGCACCGCTACACATAAAGTGTTTTATCATGACAATAAAACGGCAACCATAGAGACGCGCACACCTTATCAGCAAGTCACTGTTGATAATATACAACTCTCCAACCTGGCTTCGCAAAATGCGAAATGGTTTTGGAGCAATAACTTTGCCAAAGAACTATCCCCGAAGGTATTTCCTAATTTGGCAGGGGAAAATGTTTTCTACATGCAACAAGCCGTTAAACGCGCGGCCAGAAATTTTGATAAATGGGTCGCCCGTGAAACCGAGTTTTTGAAATACCTCCAACGGGACACCTATCAGGAAGTTCCGTGGTATAAGTACTTGCCATCGGAACCGATGGATTTCTTCTTTATAGGGGAAGGCATGTGGGATAAGGAAGTTTATGCCCATGTCTTCAAACCCATTATTAAAGAACTGCAAAGACAACAACCCAACCGCAAAATTATTTTGGCTACGGGATATGTTCCCAGTCTGTATGAAAGAGTAGGGGATCAAAGCACCAGTACTGCCCGAATGATACGCACCAAAGAAGAATTACAAAGACTCTGGGGTTACTCGATTAGTTCCAGGGAAGATATTTTGCGGGATGTATTGGACGAAGGAATTGAAATTGCAGGGGTGGAACCTGAAACCTGGTTGCGAGAACAATACCTCAAGGAACGAAGCGAAAAGATGGGGGTGGACACTGAATTGGTGGGAGATTGGACGAACTTCATGTCCAGTGAAGTAACCATCCGTACTCGCCAATATATGTGGACGGAACTTTTGAACGAATTGAAAGCTGCCAACCCGGATGCACTGATTGTTGTGCACGGGCCGGTCGCTCTGTTTAATAAAAATACCAACTACGCCGTTCCCAGTGAAGTAAAAGGAAAAAGCTTTACGATGCAGGTGACGTCGACTCCTTCCACGTTGTATATTTCTCCTGAATTTTACGAAACGGTCGTTCGGAGTTCCCCTATGAAAGGATACGACGAGGAAATGGGTGTGAAAGAAATCTTCTCTTTTAAGCCCGATTTTGCCAATCTTTCCGACAAAAGCCAAGAGATGTTTAGAAGTGCGTTAGGAGGAGATGTGGTGGTAATATTCGACGGCGCAAGTGAAAGAACGAGACAAAGAGTTGCCAAAATTCAACGATGGCAACAAGAAAGAATAGAGCATGGATTGTCGGGAAAAATCCAGATCAAAGAATAGTTTACTAAGTAGTGACAACAAAGAACACCCCGCATTTGCGGGGTGTTTTTTGGGATAAATTCAAAAATGTGCTACAATAACAGTGAGGAGAATTTCTAAATACCGTTTATGACAGTTGCATGTACATTATTTGCTGCCAGTGCCACCCCGTATCAACAGGCTAAGAGAGCAAGTGCCGACGGATATTTTGATGTTAAGTTGCAAGATGGCCTGTATGAGGTGTTTTTCAACGGTAACGATAGTACCTCTGCCCGCAGAGCCAATGATTTTGCGCTCTTACGTGCCAGTGAGGTATGTTTGGAAAACGGTTACCAATCTTTTCAAATTGTGCGCAAAACGGAAAATTTTACCGAAAAAGAAATTGATACCGGCATCCGGCTTTTTGGTGGCAAGCTGAGGAATTTAGAAAATTCCGAACCGAAAATCTCGCTAATAATCCGCTGCTCCGCAAACGCAAATTTGCTCTACCAAGCACAAGAGCTAAAAAATAATTTACAAGAAAGATATCAATTAAAAGAATCCGTGCCTGCATAGTATGAAAAGAACATTTCTTGTTTTATGTTTTATAATGATGTTGGTTGTAGGGTGTAAAAAACCAGTTTCTCAATCGGTTTCTTCACCTGAACCGGAACCTTCCCTGCAAACAAATACTTGCATGATAAAAGAACAACCTTGTTGGAAAATCGTGCAGGCCTTAAATCAAACGGAAATTGTTTATCCAACGGAAAACAAGGTGTGCGATCCGGCGGGTAAAAATTTGTGCACTTATAAAAACCCGGTTTTGGAAGAATGGGGAATATCGGTTGTACGTTTGGAAACATTTAGAGACGGCGGTTCTAAACTTTATAAAATTTCCGATGGGAATTCTCAAATTACCATTTTTGTTAATCACAGAATAGGTAGCCAGGAATACGGACAAGTAGAAATTTCTTGGCCGGATAAAAGCGGCTTTACTTTTGATAAAGAAGGGCACCTTATAGAACAAACTTCTGCAGCCGATTGCGTGGTGGGCGATTGGTTGTGTGGGGATTTTGTGCGGGAAATTAACACTGCTTTCAAAATTCGCGAAACGGTTGCCCCCGGTTTGGATAAACCTATTGAACAACCTGACGGCCGTTTACTGCAGCGGGAATGTAAAGAGGAAATTTGCAATTATCGCATTTATGATTCCGAATTAAATATTTTGGGTTTGACGCCGTCAGACCGTTACGAAGAAAATGACATCTACACTTATCACCTCTCCGACGGTAAAAAACTGATATTTAATTGGCAGCCGGATAGCCCGGAGCATGGTTTTTTGACGGTTGTGCGGGCAGATGGCTCTCAAAAAAAGTTTGATTATATGGGTTTTGAAGTAAAAGAATGATATTGTAGCAACAGCCTGCACCTGCAAAACTTTTCTTAAGAAGTCCTATTTCCTTTCTAGGCCCAAAGGCCCTTGTGAAACAAAATGCAAAACCGATAGAATGGTACTATACGGACCCCTAGGGAGCCGAGGAGGTTATTTGTGAAAAAAATAGTTATTCTATTGGCAGCTGTGCTTATTGCAACAACAGCGTTACCATCACACGCGCAAAAAATAGATCAAAGAGGTATCTCCTGGTTTAATGTCCCTGTCGCAAGTACGCCCGACTCTCCAAAAGAGCCTGCTTATATTTGGCATCCTTCGCCCAATGATCTAAAACCCGTCATCGAGAAAAAAGCGGCCAAACAAAACATTACTCTTTATGCCAATAATCGTGTTATGCGCATGTGCCGGGAATTTCGCGGATGCGAAAAATGGGCTCGCGGCAAATACGCGCTCGATTCCTCTTTCCGCATTACGGATGTGGAGATAACGTATTGGTACGGTTACCCAAACCAATGGGAATGGGCTTACGCCCTCTATGTGCAAACATGGGAAAACGGACATGTACACGCTTACAAACTTACAAAGCCAACCCTGCAAGAGGTTTTTCCTTCCTGCGAAGAGATTAACAAATTCCCGGGGCATCCATTTTCCGATGAACGTTCTCAACATGCCAAATACCCCTCGAAAAAAGAAATTTACAAACGCTGGAGCTACCCGCTCGCTCTTATATATCCCAAACTAAAAAAAATGGGTGTCATTCTGAGCGAAAAAATTGCGGAAGAACAGATAGTTGTGTGGGAAAATGATGAGCCTATCTGGAAACTGCGTCTTTATGCTGAGTTCGTCGTCAATGATGATAACAATTTAAGAACAGTAGAAAAACGAATCGTTCGGGAAGCAAAACAAGAATACCCCGGTGGGCCTTTTTCTCTCTCTCAGGGAAAATGGAAACATTATATTTTGTAATTAATTTTATTAAAAAGGAGTAAACTCAATGAAGAAATTAATGATGTTGACGATAGTAGCACTTATTGCAACGGTTGCGCTACCCTCGAATGCTCAAAAAATAGATGAGGAATGGAACAACCGGTTTACAGACCCTATTGTAAATCCGATTGTCAAGCCGCAGAAAAAAGACAATCAAATATACAACCTGACTATTAATAAAGATAATGTGAAAGCGTTAGCCAAACACCAGGTAGCCAAACAAAAAATCGTTCTTTATGCTAACAACCGCGTCATGAAAATGTGCCGCGAGTGGGAAGGATGTGAAGAATGGGCCAGAGATAAATATGCATTGGATACCTCTTTCCGTATTACAGATATAGAGGTAACTTATCACTTTTATCCGCAAAAATGGCACCCTGGAAAATGGTTCTACGAACTCTATGTGCAGACATGGGAAAACGGTCACGCCCGCGCGTATAAATTTCAAAAACAAGAAGGGAAAAAAGAGGTTCCCTCTTGTGTAGAGATTGGTAAATTCCCGGGGCATCCGTTAAATGATCCTTCTCAAAGTGTCAAACGTCCCTCAACAAAAAATGAACTCTACAAACGTTGGAGCAGTGTTGTTGATAAACAAATATTGCCTAAAATGATTTTGAATGAGAACACCGTCTTATCGAAGTTCGGAATGGCAGAAGAACAGACAGTTGTGTGGGAAGGTGATAAACCTATTTGGAAGCGCACCCTTTATGCTGCCGTTACCGTTTATGATAACAATCTTTGGTGGAATAAAAGCGGGAAATTTGTCATAGAAATAAAACAAGAATATCCGAACGGCCCTTTTATTTACTCACAAGGGAAATGGAAAGAAGGCATTTTGGCCGATTATGAATAAAAAATTAATGCGGCAGACGGGTAGTGCGCTTGTTGCATTCCTGTTTTTACCTGCTATTAGTTTTGCACAAGGCAAACTGGTTGCTGGGAGCGCCCGGCAACTGGCGGAGAGGACTGTTCCCGAAATGGCAGATGTAATGATCCCCGCCACGTCGGAAATTCCCACTCGTTTAACCAAAAGTAGCATGCCGGGGAAAATTGTTTCTAATCCTGCAGTTTCCCCTGTTACTTACGGGGCTTCACTGGGGGTCAACAAGTATATGGAAGCGGTTGCTCCGATAATTCCTTCTGCTTCGGTAGGAGTAAAAGCGCTCCCATCAAAGCCCTATGCGCCGTCGGTTTCTTCTTTGAAAAGAGAGATTGCCGCACTTTCCCCGGTTGCTGCGGCGGATGCTCTTTTCCAAAAAAAGGAAAAATCCCCGAAGAAGATTTTTGAAGTTTATTTTATTGATTTGCCGAACCTTTTCTTTCAACCTTTTGATAAGCCTGTTGCGATGCGTCAGGAACAGGTGGAAGAAGCGGACAAATTTTACAAACAATTTTTAAAAGGCCGCAACATATACGGCAAATTTTTAGGTGGTAATTATTACTTTACTACTTTAGCGGATTCACACATTAAATGGGCCGAAGTATTGTATGCATTTACCGGATTAAGTTTGTTAGGGCAACCCGGGGCAGGGGATGCGATTGTAGATGCGGCTCTGCGTGCCCCCTCAGGTCGCCAGCCATTTAGCGATTATATCGCCACTCATGCTTTGCTGCTCTTGGAAGATTGGCCTGCGTTGCAGCGGTTTATCAACGTGCGTTCGGTGGCCGGATACGGTGCGTTTGTGGAACTGCGGGGATATCTGGCCAATGTTGTTCCCGATGCGCCCATTTCTTTTCCTAAAAGGATTATCAACGAAGAGTTTCGCCCGTTCCATAGGGTGTATCATTATCCCACCGTAGAGGAACAACTAAAACTCATGGATAGCTGCTGGGAGGAGTTGGAGCAATTTGCGCATTATATACGCGGGGAAAAAGACGAAGAATACGTTTTGTACAAACACTATCCTCTTACCTCTTTTATAACGGGTAAGCGCCGTGAGTTTGAGATAAGTGAAGTGGCGGATGAATATAAAAGAGGAAAAGTTTTTGTAGAAGCTAACCTGAAATATGGTGGGTTTACAGGGTTGATGGACAACTTTGAAACCTACGGAGTGCAAGAAGAGGACCTTATTGAAAAAAACAACAACGCTTTCTTCAAATGCATTTCGTATGATGCGGGCATTACCGCCAACATGGCATGTATTCGCGAAAAATTACACCGTCCTATCATATACACCCCCGAACAAAAATAATTTTTACCACACTCGCGCCTCGTTTTGCGATATGGTAGAATAGGAACGAGGTGACTATGAAAAAGCTAACGTGGATTTTTGTGCTGTTTGTGTGCAGTGTGTTTCCGGCCGCCGCCGATACGATTTCTACCGATAAAAGCGGCTTTGACAAAATATATAACGTCATTGATGATGCTGTATTCGATTTGCGCTATTATTCTCCCTACAATTTTACAGGTGCCAAAATAAGAGGTTACAAAGCCCCCGTGGCGTATATGACCAAAGAAGCGTTACAAGCGCTGGCTGTGGCCGCGGCTGATTTGCGTGCACAGGGGTACCGCATTTTGGTATGGGATTCGTATCGCCCGCAAAAAGCGGTGGACCACTTTGTGGAGTGGATTAACGACCCCAACGACCCGGGCAACAAAAGTTTCTATCCGGAACTTGAAAAGGCGGATTTGATTGCCGGCGATTACATTATGCCCAAATCCGGCCACACGCGCGGCAGCACAATTGATTTAACAATCATCAAGCAAGACGGCTCTTTTGTAGACATGGGCGGCACGTTTGATTTGTTCAGCGAACGCTCCCACCCGGATTACAAAAAAATCACCAAGAAACAAAAACGCAACCGCAAAATCTTGCGCGATGCAATGGTAAACGCCGGGTTCAAACCACTCGATTCCGAATGGTGGCACTTTACGCTCAAGAACGAACCCTACAAAGACACATATTTCAATTTTGATGTAGAATAAACAACATTCACGTACGACAACGAGGGTAATATGAAAAAACTAATCTTCTCTTTGGCTGCACTCTTATTTTGCTTTCCGAGTTTTGCACAACTTGCACAAGGTAACCAGTTAATCGGAGCCCGATTGGGGCTTGGGTTTCAGTTGGAAAATTCCGGCGTGTCTTATTCCGATTACAGCCGCGTGGATTGGGGCTCGTTGGGCGCAGAGTACGGTTTATCCTATTACTATTTGGTAACGGACAAAGTAGGTATCGGGGCAGACGTGTCGTACGGCGATTTTGAAGGAGGGGATTTGTTTGTCTCTTCCGATAAAGTAAACGACAGAACCCGTCTCTTTAACACGTTTTTATCGGCCCGTTTTACTTCCAATCCCTCCAGTGTGTTTCGCTTGTATATGCCGATGGGGATTGGGATTACAACGTCTCACCAACATTTACATATTGACAAAGGCGGCACAAAATACGAAAACCGCGTTACCGATACTTCGTTGGGTTGGTTTGTGGGGGGCGGCTTTGAATTTGATTTTGGCCGCGGAAGTGATTGGTCCATGGGATTGGAAGCGCGCTACAATGCATTTAGCGTAGATACAGACCGTTTAACCCGCAACGCTCCTCCCGCCGTAAAAGGCGTGGGCAACCGCCATTTAAGTTATATGTCTTTCCACCTGCGCGTGAACAAGCGTTTCTAACCGTATGAAGAAATTAATTGCCTATTGCGGCCTGGATTGTGAGAAGTGCGACGCTTATTTGGCTACCGTTCACAACGATTCTGCCCTGCGCGAGAAAACGGCCAAATTGTGGAGCGAATTAAACCACGTTTCCATTTTGCCGGAAGATATTCACTGCGAGGGATGCCGTAATAACGGCGTAAAAACTGTATTTTGCGATAAACTTTGCGACATTCGCCAATGTGCGTTGAAAAAAAGCGTAAACACATGCGGCGATTGTGAAGAGTGGAAAAAATGTACGAAAGTCGGTAAAATAATTAAAAATAACCCCGCCGCACTTAAAAATCTAAAAAAATAATTTGTGAATATAAAAGCCCCGCGACTGCGGGGCTTTTCATGGGAAACATTCCCTTTTATTCTATCCAAAATACGCGGTTGTCTTTGCGCGGGGCGGCGGTAGGTGCTTCGCCCTCCACGTAACCCACGGCGCAATGGCCGATTCCTTCCCACTGGCCTTGTACGCCTAAATCTGCCAGCAGTTTTTTCCATTCGTCTTGCTCAAATTCTTCTTTGGCACGGTGAATCCAAATACTGCCCAGCCCCAGTGAATAAGCGGCCAACATCATATTCCCCATCATTAAACTGCCATCATAGAGTTGCGTGTGACAGGCTTTATTGCCCAATACAACCAGAATAGCCGGTGCCCCGTAAAACGGATCAAAGCCGTCCGGCCACCCACCTATTTTAGCGTTGGCCCCGGCCAGCTTTTCACGCATTTCTTTGTTGGTAATGGCCAGTACCATAGCGGCTTGCTGCCCCCGGCCGCTGGCGGCGTAAAGCCCGGCCTCAATAATTTGTGATAAATCTTCTTTACGTGGAAGTTGCGCCTTGAATTTGCGGATACTGCGCCTTTGTTTCATGGCTTGGATAATTTCGTTCATGTTTCCTCCTTTTCCTTCATTATAGCAGTTGCACAAAAAAAGCCAATAAAAAATTTATGTTGATTTGCTTGCAATATGCCGTGTTTTATGTATAATGGAATTGTAAGTGCTACTCAATATTCTTACAAAGGAGTGAAGTATGAGAACCATTATTTACTGGGTCGGACTGATTGTGATTGTCGTATTTTTGTGGAGATTGATTTTCTAACATATCAACTTCAAGTTTTATTGGTTAAAATCCCCGGTGAGTCCGGGGATTTTATTGGGTAACTGCCCCGATAAAAGCACCCACAGGTTGCCGGAATAAGTGGTATACTATAGGAAGTTAGAGCCAATTTCTAAAACTGCGCAATAACCGGATTCGGTAAAGGCAAATGCTTGAAAAGGGCTTTTATGTGGAGGAATTATGAGAATTTATGATGATGTTCAGCTAGATTATTGCGACGTGCTTTTGCGGCCCAAACGTTCGGCGTTGGCGTCTCGGTCTGACGTAGACGTTTTGCGCGAATACAATTTTAAATGGTGCCCCCGTACTATCAAAGCTACCGGGATAATTGCCTCCAATATGTTCACTACCGGTACGTTTGAAATGGCCCGTGCTATGCAGAAAGAACATTTGTTTTGCGCCATTCATAAACATTATAAGGTGGAAGAAGTCATTCGCTTTTTGCGAAAAAACAAAAAAGAATTTGGCTCTAACGAATTGGTTTTCATCAGTACCGGCGTGTCTGACATGGACTATGAAAAAGTAAACCAAATTCTTCAAACCAAGTTGGTGGCTAACATTTGCATTGACGTTGCTAACGGATATTCCCCTTATTTGCTTAATTTCGTGCGTAAAGTGCGTACGGCTTGGCCCAAAGCGCTCATTTTAGCGGGTAACGTAGTAACGGGCGATATGTGCGAAGATTTGATTTTAAACGGAGTGGATATTGTGAAAGTAGGTATCGGCCCGGGCTCTGTATGTACGACGCGTAAATTAACCGGCGTGGGCCGCCCGCAATTTTCCACCGTTATTGAATGTGCCGACGCCGCACACGGCGTAGGGGGAATGATTTGTGCCGACGGCGGATGTACGGTCCCCGGGGATGTGTGCAAAAGTTTTTGCGCCGGAGCCGATTTTGTGATGCTGGGCGGTATGTTGGCCGGGCATGCTGAAAGCGGCGGCGAAATGACAACAAAGATTTTCCAAACCGGGGAAGTAAATATAATAGATGATAAGCACTGTGAATTGGCCCTGGTGGAAAAGCAGTATAAAAAATTCTATGGGATGAGTTCCGCTTACGCACAAGAGCGTCACTACGGCGGGCTTAAAAAATACCGTGCCAGCGAAGGGAAATTGGTGGAATTGCCGTTCCGCGGCCCGGTGGAGCCGACGCTGCTGGCTATTTTAGGCGGTATTCGCAGCTGTATGACGTATATCGGTGCCAAACGGCTTAAAGATATGCCGAAATGTTCCACTTTTTACCGCGTCAACCGCCAATTAAATACTATTTTTGGGAACGAATAAAAAAGGCCAAAAGATAAAAACCGCCCCTTGTTTGGGGCGGTTTTTTATAAGTTTAGATCCATTCGCATTTTATCAAACACAAATCTTCTTGCGTTTGTGCGTGGCTGACGGCGTGCAAAGTGGTGTGATTATCTAATTTTTGCACTTTGCTGATCAGTTGCTCGCCGCATTTGATTTCTTTTTTGAAAATGATATCTATGTTTTTAAGTTTCTTTTCGTGTTTCCACTCATAAGGTAGCGGTTCGAGTGCCCACACAATGTAATTGCCGTTGTTGGCATGCATATTGACATCAATATCGTTGTAACGCACTTTAAACGTTTCTTCGTAATCGGTTTGTGTAAGGGGAAAAATTTTGCCAAATTTAAGGTCTCCTTCTCTGGGGGTAAACTTGGGCATATTTTCGTTCCCGCCGATTACTTTTTCCACATGTGCGATTTCCATTGTTTCGGCATTCAAAAGCGCCCACACGCTAAATGCACGACCGCATAGTTTGCCGTCTGTGTACATTTCAAATTGACGGTACGCAAACATCCGGTTGTAGCCGCGCGGCTCGGTTTTGATGGTAAGTGGTTTGCCGTGTATGGGATAATTGGTAAATTCAATGCGGTATTTCAAGAGCACCCACATTAGTTTCTGAGGATAAATGGCCGAGTAGCCAAAGCCTAATTTTTCGGCACTTTCTGCCGCCAAATCTTGGAAAAAGTTAAGCAAAGAGAACGGTTTTAAATTATTATTACAGTCACTGTCCGAATAGCGAATATGTATCGTTTTTTCTAATGTTAAATCTTTCATAATTCCTCCTTAACTACGTATAGTGTAGCAAAAATAATAGACCTATTTGAAAGGGAGGGAAAAACCGGTAAGGAATTTAGGAAGAAATGAAAAAAGAGACCAGGAGAAAAATATTTTAGATCTTCTCCCAAGTTATAAGTTTGATGGTTTAACGCAGCATGAAAAATCTCCGCGTTGCGGAGATCTTTCGTGAGTAGTATCCTGGTTACAGATGGTAGAAAACCACAGCAATCAGTTGGGTTTATTTTTTTCTCCACTTATTCCAATAGAAATTTATAATTGTGTCATCTGTATGCCTACGATAAGCTACACAGTCTTCCCACATCTTTAAAGTCCCTTCGATACCGGCGTCTACACTAAGTTTCGCAAACTCTTTAAGGTCAGTACCGGGCTCTTTCGTAGGAGCCGATAATATCAAAATCCCTCCGTTGCCACTAAATGTAAGTTCATGGAGCAACCGTGAATAGGGGTTGCGGATGATTGCATACTGATGTTTGGGAGGGTAAAAATCTCCAACCACAACGTCATATGAATAATCTCTTTCCTTAAGAAACTCCTGAACGGTAAAGCTGCGGATTTCCCATTTCCGCCGCGATTTTTCAATGTCTCTTTTCATTTCTTTATATACATTTTTATCATCATGGACAACAGCTATTCGCAAATTTTTTGGAGCATTTTCGCGGTCTTTTGAAGAAAGATACCAAGAGTAAAAAGAGTCCGGTTTGGCTGGATTTGGCTTCAGTATCGGTTGAGGCAATTGACAAGGAATTTTTCCCTCCACAAATTTCATAAAATAGTATTCAACTTGTTGTAAATAGCGTGTTTTTTGAATCAATTCCCAAGGCCGCATTCCCATAGTTTCATCCAAAATTTGGATTCTTTTTCTTAAAAGATTCGCTTTTTCCCGTACGGTATCAATTGTTCTTTGATCCATTTTTTGCCCGAGCGATTTTCTCTCCATTAAAGATTTTACGTGTTCATAGAAAGATTGAATCTCATTGAAGGTAGCTCGGTAAACGGCAACATCTTCCCAATATGCTTTTGCGTCTGCCACCGCCTCCGGACGTTTAAGTATGAGATCCCAACGATTGGGATATCTTTTGTTTATGTAACTCATATCGGCGAATTGATAATCCGTGCGTTGATACTCAATCCCTTTTTTCATATGTTTCATTTGTTCAAGGGCCTCTAAGAGTTGGAGATGTCTTATCTCTGCATGGGCTGCGCGTTGTATAGCTGCAAGACGGCCGGGAGCATCATCGTGAGATTCAAAATTTTTCGTCACGACTTCTTTAACTTCCGTAATGGTCCTTGTCTGCGGCAGAGCAGTTTGGTTCTTAATAAATTCCGGAGCTGATGGAATGAGTACTTCTTTTTTCACTTCTACAGGAGTAACGGTAACACGCTCTGTTATCGTGGGAGGATTAGTCAAAAGTTCCGGGAAGGATGCATTGGTAAGCATTGGAACCGTTCGTAAAGCCGGAAACGTAACCCCGTTGATTACAGTCCGCCCCAAGGCATCTACCATCCCGTTCCCTACAGGCTTTAGTGCCGTTTGGGCCAAAGGGACAACTGCCCCTCCTTGGGCCCAAGCGGGATGTACCATCCCCAGAACAAGAGCTACTAAAAACATTTTTTTATTCATAGATACAAACCCTCCTACTTCTTGCGTATTTATAGTCTAAGAAACTACTTTGCTTAATACCAGGGTCTTAATACCTAAAAAAGAAAGAAATAAGACCTAAATGTTTTTGGGTCTTATTTCCCATTTTTTCTAGGTCTTATTTTCCAATTTTATTTGATTTTCTGTTATTTCCTCTTGTTTAAAGAGGTTTCATATTATATGTTTTTGGTCCAACCAAGTAGATACTACGCAGTTTGATTGGCAAAATCCCAACGCTTGGCCGCCTAATGATAAAAATAATTGCTTTATATGATTTCGTTTAGTACAATAAATTAGTTTAGGCAAATTTTTCAGGCCCTAAATCAAGGAGCAACTTGTGCATCATCTCAACCCTCTCTATGGGAGAAATATCCTGAATATTTCCGACTTATCATTAGCGGATTTAGAACTGATTTTCAAAACCGCATCCGTTATGAAAAGCCGACTCAGACAATCTAACAAAAAGGCTTCGTATCTAAAAGGGAAAACTATCATTAATTTATTCTACGAGCCGAGTACCAGAACCAGAACTTCTTTTGAATTAGCCGGCAAATACCTAGGGGCAGATGTTATTAATTTCACAACATCTGCCTCTAGTTTATTAAAGGGAGAAAGTTTCCGTGATACCTTGCTTACGCTAGAGTCCATGCATAGCGACGCGTTTGTCATCCGCCACCCGGTGGAAGGTGCCGCCGCATTTGCGGCCTCCAATGCGCACCAAAGCGTTGTGCTAAACGCCGGAGACGGCGCCCATGCGCATCCTACGCAAGCGCTGCTTGACATGCTCACACTCCGGGAACGTAACATCTGTTTGAAAGGAGCCAAAATGACGATTGTGGGAGACATTTTGCACAGTCGGGTGGCTCGGTCTAACATTGCTTTGTGGAAAAAATACGGAGCAGACGTGCACGTTTGCGGCCCCGGCACGTTACTGCCGCGGGAAATAGAACGCTTGGGAGTCACCGTTCATAATCGTATAGAAGACGCCTTGGAAGGGGCCAGCGTGGTAAATGCCCTGCGTATTCAGCTTGAGCGCCAACAAAAAGGGATGTTCCCTTCGGTGCGGGAATATGCCCAACTCTTTGGCGTGAACGAACAGCGTATGAAACTGGCTCGGCCGAACGCAGTTATTGAGCACCCGGGGCCACTCAACCGCGGGGTAGAAATTTCTTACAAGGTGGCTTACGGTAGCCAAGCGGTTATTTTGCCGCAGGTGGAAAGCGGAGTGGCTATTCGCATGGCACTACTGGCACTTACACTGGAAGGAGGGGTTCCCAATGAAGATTTTAATTAAAAACGGACGTGTGGTAGATCCCAGTCAACAACTCGATACTACGACCGATATTCTAGTAAGTGATGGGAAAATTCAAAAAATAGAGTCCCATATTTCTGCTGCGTGTGAACGCACCATAGACGCGCGGGGGTTAGCGGTATTCCCCGGTTTAATAGACGTGCATACACACTTACGCGAGCCCGGTTACGAGGCCAAAGAGACGATCCTTTCCGGCACGCAAGCGGCTGCACACGGCGGTTTTACCACCATTGCGTGTATGCCCAACACACGGCCGGTGATAGATACTTCTATCGTGCTTGATGGCGTGAAAGAGCGCGCGACTCAATGTGGCCTCGCACACGTGGAAGTAATTGGTGCCATTACCAAAGGTGAAGAAGGGAAAGAATTGGCCGAAATGGGGGATATGGCCCGCCACGGGGCAATGGCTTTTTCCGACGACGGACATCATGTTTCTTCCGCCCGAGTGTTTTTGTTGGCCGCACAGTATGCCAAATCATTGGGGAAAGTGCTTATTTCCCATGCCATAGAAGAAGAATTAAATACGCAAGGTTTTATGCACGAAGGGTTTGTTTCCACACAGCTGGGGATTCCCGGTGTTCCCGCAGTGGCCGAAGATATGGCAGTGGCGCGCGATTGTTTAATTGCCGCTTATACGGGTGCGCGCGTTCATATTGCGCACGTTTCTACCAAAGGAGCAGTGGATCTTATACGTTATTTTAAGAAACAAGGGGCCCCGGTAACGGCAGAGGCAACTGTTCACCATTTGACGTTGACCGACGAGGCTTGCAGCGGATTTAATACGGCTGCAAAGGTAAGCCCGCCGTTACGCAGTGAAGAACACGTACTTGCTTTGCGTGAAGGACTTAAAGACGGCACGATTGACGCGATTGTCACGGACCATGCCCCGCACACGCAGGAAGAAAAAGATGTGGAGTTTCGTTACGCGCCCAACGGGTTTCCGGGATTGGAAACATCCCTGGGCGTAGTGCTGACCGATTTGTATCATACCGGCGTGCTCGATTTGGCAACGTTGGTTAATAAAATGAGTTGCACTCCGGCGCGTTTGTTTGGACTCCCCGGCGGTACACTGCGCCCGGGAGCACCGGCAGATATTACGCTAGTGGATCTTGAACGGGAGTGGACCGTGGATAGCCAACATTTTTACACGCGCGGAAAA
>JAEEGL010088837.1_pt1 | contig 54837 bp, 43 predicted proteins | sample 9134231 | NCBI WGS metagenome assembly JAEEGL01 (sample SAMN16246548, study PRJNA631951) | gut metagenome | biome: gut microbiome; feature: rumen; material: fiber-attached | host: Bos | place: Iran: Karaj | collected 2018-10
AAACAATGGTTTGTTAAAATGGATGTTTTAGCAAAACAAGTTTTAGAAAATGATGAATATAAATTCGTACCTCAAAGATTTAAAGGAACTCTAGATCGTTGGCTAGACCCAGAAAATATCCAAGATTGGTGTGTATCAAGACAACTATGGTGGGGTCATAGAATTCCTGCCTGGTATAAGAATGATGAGGTTAAGGTTCAAGTTGAATGTCCAGGTGAAGGCTGGGTTCAAGATGAAGATGTATTGGATACATGGTTCTCATCAGCTTTATGGCCTTTTTCAACAATGGGTTGGCCAGAAAATACTGATATGCTAAAAAGATATTATCCAACATCTTGTTTAGTAACTGGTTATGATATCATTTTCTTCTGGGTTGCAAGAATGCTATTCCAAGGTGTTGAATTTACACATAAGGCACCATTTAAAGATATTTTAATCCATGGCTTAATTAGAGATAAAGAAGGAAGAAAGATGAGCAAATCATTAGGTAATGGTGTTGATCCTTTCGATGTAATTGATAAATATGGTACAGATTCACTTCGTTATTTCTTAACTACAAATTCAGCTCCTGGGTTAGATTTAAGATATGATGAAACTAAGGTTGAATCATCTTGGAATTATTTAAATAAGATTTGGAATATTTCTAGATATGTAATGATGAATTTAGGTGATGATTATAAAGAAACTAAGATTGATGCATCTAAATTAAATTTGGCTTCTAAATTCATTTTAGGAAAATTAAATAAAGTAATCGAAAATGTTGATTATAATATGGATAAATATGAATTTGGTGAAGCAGCTAGAACATTATATACATTCGTATGGGATGATTTTGCTTCATGGTATGTAGAAATTTCTAAGGTTGATTTAGCATCAGATGATGAAACAAATAAACAAATGACTAAGAATGTATTAGTTTATGTTTTAAGATCTATAGTTAAATTATTACATCCATTTATTCCATTCATAACAGAAGAAATTTATCAAACTCTTCCACATGTTGAAGAATCTATTACAATTTCAGCATGGCCAACTGTTAATAAAGAATTTGATTTTGAAGAAGAAATTGATTCTATTTCAAGCTTAATTGAAATTATTACAGCTGTAAGAAACGAAAGAGCAAAAGCTAATAAGGCTCCAAAAGAAGCAATCAATATTACAATTTATGCTAAGGATGAAAAGACTTTAGATACAATTAATAAAACTTCTAATTATTTAACTAAATTTACAAATCCAAAGGAATTAAAATTCACAACAGAGCCTCAGGATTCAAAAGGAAATGTACTTGTTGTATTAAAGAATGCTACATTATATATTCCAACATCTGATTTAGTTGATATCGAAGAAGTTATTAAGAAGCTTGAAGCTAATTTAAAGAAGCTTGAAGGAGAATTAAGAAGAAGTGAAGCAATGCTTTCAAATCAAGCATTCATTTCTAAAGCTCCACAAGCTAAGATTGATTCTGAAAAGGCAAAACAAGAAGATTATAAGAAGCAATACGAAGAGGTTAAGAAGGCTTTAGCTGAACTTAAAGCTTAATAATATTATGTTTAATAATATAGATGATGCCTTAAATTGGCTATATAATCAAAAAAAATTAAAGAAAAGAGAAGATTTATCAAGAATAAAAAATTGTGTAAATCTTTTAAATATTAAAATTGATTATAAAATTATTCATATTGCAGGAACTAATGGAAAAGGTTCTACCGCAAATTACATTAAAAATATTTTAAAATTAGAAAATAAATATGTAGGATTGTTTACATCTCCTTATATATTGTTTTTTAATGAAAGAATAATGATAAATGATAGATATATTTCCAATGCTGAAATAATGTATTATGTTAATATTTTATATGATTTTTCCAATGATTATTTTATAAAATATAATGATGTTATTCCATTTTTTGAATTAACATTATTGATGGCATTAATGTATTTTGAGGATAGAAATATAGATATAGCTGTTATTGAATGCGGATTAGGTGGATTGTTAGATTCAACTAATTTCTTAAAAACAGATTTATCAATTATTACAAATGTTGGATATGATCATTTAGCTCAATTAGGACCAACAATTAATGATATTGCAAACCATAAGCTTGGAATAGCTCATGATGGTAATCATTTATTAACTGCTGTATCAAATGATTTTAAAAATCAATTTGATGAATATGCTAAAGCTCATAATGTAACAATTGATTATGTCATAGATAATGTATCTGATATAAGATTAGAAAATGGTGTTAAATTCAAATATAAAAATAATGAATATAAAACACCATTAAATGGAATATATCAAGCATATAATGCCTCTTTAGCAATAGAAGCAGCATTATATATAGATAAAAATATCCCTCATGAATTAATTCAAGAAGGACTTGATGAAACATTTGTACCAGGACGTTTTGAATATATTAAAAATAATATAATCATTGATGGTGCTCATAATATATCAGCAATAGAAGCATTAACATCTTCAATAGAAGCTTTATATAAAAATAAAAAAATAAAAATTGTATATTCAGCTTTATTTGATAAAGAATATGATAAAATGATCAATCATTTATCTATGATATGTGATAAATTTTATTTCACAACATTATCTGATTTAAGGGCAACAGACCCTTCAATCTTTAAAAATTATACAGATAAAGAAGCTATTACATTTAATGATTATAAAGAATGTGTAGATTATGCCTTAAATGAATTAAAGGAAGAAGAATTATTAATTATAACAGGTTCGCTTCATTTTATTTCAGTTGTAAGAAGCTATTTAAAGGATAATAAATAATAAAAGACCAAGATTTTAATTTTAAAAATCTTGGTCTTTTAATTTTCTTTAGCTACACCTATAGAATCTCTTTTAATAATTTCACTATTAATTGTTACAGATTGAGGTGATCTATTCATTAACATAGAAGACATTAAATAAAAACATTTTTCAGCCATTATTTCTATATTTTGTCTTACAGTTGTTAATGAAGGCTTAACATATCTTGCAATTTCTAAATCATCATAGCCTGTAATAGAAATATCTTCAGGTATTTTTTTACCCATATTTTGTAATTCCTGCATTAAGCCTATAGCGATAGTATCTGAAGGACAAACGATTGCGGTAACATCTGTATTTATAAAATATTTTGCAGCCTCTTTACCTGATTCTTCAGAATAAGAACCATAATAAATATAGCTAGAATTATATTCTATATCATTAGTTGTAAGTCCTATAATATATCCTGCAAATCTTTCATTTGTTACAAATGATAATTTATCAGCATGGATAAATCCTATTTTTTTATGTCCAAGCTTTGCAAGCATCGATACCATTTCAGTAATTACATTTATAGATTCAGAAGAAACAGAAGATATATTATTGTTTTCAATAACATTATCTAATAATACTGTTGGAGTTTTAGTGTTTTTTAATTCCTTATATAATGGTGATTTGTAATTTATTCCAGCAATTAAAGCACCATCATATTTTCTTTCTTCCATAAATTTATCATATCCATCTGTTATTACATCACATGGCATATGAATAACATCATAATTAGCTTCTCTTGCGTATCTTGAAAATGCTAAAGCTAAAGGAATTACAATATTTGCTTGAATATTAACATTGTTATTATCATATAAGACACAAAGCTTTCTTCCGAAGCTTGTTCTTAAGCGCTCCTCTCTAGATTTGTATCCATGTGCTCTTGCATAATTCAATACAAGCTCCTTTGTTTCTTTTGAAATATCGAAGCCACCATTTAATGCTTTAGAAACAGTAGATACAGAAAGATGAAGCTCCTCTGCAATATCTTTTATTTTCATATAACCGCCTCACGCAAGAATATTATACAAAATGATGTAAGCCTTTTCAAGGCGTTATTTTCGAAACTCGATTTAAAATGTTAATTTTTTCGAAAATAACGAATAATTTTCGAATATTTTTGAAAAAATTTCGAAAAAGAATTTCAATTTTTGAAGAATTGTTTATTTTAAGAAAAAATATTGATTTCTATTTATTATGTTGTAAAATGCTAATTGAAGAAAACGTTTTTAGAAATAATTTTAATACAATTAGGAGGACCAAATGATATCTGATAGAAAATCAGGTGTTCTCTTACATATAACTTCATTACCATCAAAATATGGTGTAGGAACATTAGGTAAAGAAGCTTATGAATTTGTTGATTGGTTGAATAAAGCTAAAATTAAAATTTGGCAGGTTCTACCATTAGTACCAACAAATTATGGAGATTCACCATATCAATCAGTTTCATCTACAGCCTTAAATTACTATTTAATAGATTTTGATATTTTAAACAGTAAAGGATTATTAGATAAGAAGGATTACATATATGAAAAATTCTCTTTTACTGATAATCAGGTTGATTATGAAATCTTATTTAATAAAAAAATTAATATATTAAAGAAAGCATTTAATAGATTTAATATTGATGATAAAAAATTCAAAAAATTTGTAAGTGATGGAGAATATAGAGATTTTGGAGTTTTCATGACTATCAAGGCAATGCATGAATATAAGCCTTGGAAGGATTGGACATTCATTTATAAAACATATTCTAAATCATTAGAAGAATCAGTTATTAAAAATTATGAAGCTGATTATTTATTTTGGGTTTGGACACAATATGAATTCTTAAATGAATGGATGGAATTAAAAAAATATGCCAATAAGAAAAATATTTCAATAATGGGTGATATGCCACTTTATGTAGCCTATGATTCAGTTGAAATATGGAAAAATCATGAAATGTTTGTTTTAAATGATGATCTTTCATTAAAATTTGTTGCAGGTTGTCCACCTGATGCATTCACAGATGATGGTCAGCTTTGGGGAAATCCAATTTATGATTGGAAGTACTTAAAGGAACATAATTATGATTTTTGGAAGAATAGAATAAGTAATGCATTTAAGCTATTTGATATTTTGAGACTTGATCATTTTAGAGGATTTGATAGATTCTATGCAATACCTGCAAAGGATAAAAATGCTAAAAATGGTATTTGGCTTGATGGTCCAAAATTTGAATTGTTTAAAGATATGCTAGATTTAAATATCATAGCTGAAGATTTAGGCGTTATTGATGATGGTGTTAAAAAGCTTATGAAAGAAACTAATTATCATGGAATGAAGGTTTTAGAATTTGCCTTTGATGGTAATAAGGATAATGAGCATAAGCCATCAAATTATACTAAAAACTTTGTTGTATATACTGGAACTCATGACAATATGCCTTTGTTCCAATATATATCAGATATGAATGATAATGATTTAGATAAATTAAAGCTTGATTTGATTAAGGAATGTAAAATGCTTGATGTTAAACCTAATATATCAAATATAAAGGGAATAACAAAAACTATTATAGAATTAGCATTTGCATCAATTGCTGATATAGCAATAATTCCAATGCAGGATTTATTGTGTCAGGATAAGAATTCAAGAATGAATTTACCTTCAACAGTATCAAAGGCAAACTGGAGCTATAGAATTAGTAAAAGAAATCTAACAGATGCCTTAGCGGAAAGATTAAAGAATTATGTAGTAAAATATAGGAGATAAAATGAAAAGTTATTTTGAAACAGTTGTTGATGCATTATATGGTAAAAGCTTAAAAGAAGCTAATACTAAAGAATTATATAATGCTTTAGCAAAGGTTATAGTAAGAGATGTATTAAAGGATTGGGAAGAAACTAAAAATTTAAAAAAGAAAAGATGTGGTTATTTATCAGCTGAATTTTTAATAGGTAGAATGATTTATGCTAATCTATTAAATACAGGTAAGCTTGAAGAAGCAAAAGACATCTTAAATAAAAATAATATAGATATAAATATATTTGAAGAGGTTGAAGATGCAGCCTTAGGCAATGGTGGCTTAGGAAGACTTGCTGCATGTTATTTAGAATCTGCTGCCACAGAAAAAATCCTTCTAGATGGATATGGCTTAAGATATAGATATGGTTTATTTAAGCAAAACTTTGTAGATGGATTTCAAAATGAGGAAGCTGATGATTGGTTAAAATGGGGAGATCCATTCAGCAAAAGAGTTGAAGAAGATAAGGTGGTTGTTAAATTTAAAGATATGTCTTTATATGCAGTACCTTATGATATGCCAGTTATTGGTTATAAATCAAATGTTGTTAATACATTAAGATTATGGCAAAGTGAACCTTTGAAAGAATTTGATTTTAAAGCATTTGATGAAATGAATGGTATTAAAACTGATGAGGAAGCTTATAAAGCAAAAGAAATTACATATGTTTTATATCCTAATGATAATACCTTAGAAGGTAAAAAATTAAGATTAAGACAGGAATATTTCATGGTTTCTGCATCACTTCAAGATATGCTTAAAAAATTTAAGAAATTAAATTTAAGCTTAAATGAATTACCAAATCATTACATTTGGCAATTAAATGATACCCATCCTACTTTAGCGATTCCTGAAATGATAAGACTTTTAATCAATGAAGGATTAAGCTTTTCTGAATCGCTAAAGATTGTAAGAAAAATGTTCAATTTCACAAATCATACAATTATGGCTGAAGCATTAGAACAATGGCCAATTGAAATGCTTGAAGAGCTTATTCCTGATGTATTAGAAATAATTGAATTATTAGAAGATGATTTAAAAAAGAATTTAGATGAAAATAAATATTATATTATTAAAAATAATCGTGTTAACATGGCTTATTTAGCAATTTATGTTTCAGAACATGTTAATGGTGTTGCGGCAATTCATACAGAAATATTAAAAAATAATACATTTAAAGAATGGTATGAAGTATATCCAAACAAATTTGTAAATGTAACAAATGGTGTAACACCAAGACGTTGGCTTGCTTTAAATAATCCAGCATTATCTAAATTAATTACATCTATAATAGGTGATTCATGGGTTAAGGATTTACATGAATTAAGTAAATTAAAGGGTATAGAAGAAGATGATGAATTCTTACATGAGTTTATTTCATCAAGAAATATTAATAAAACTAAATTAGCTAATTATATTGAAAAGAATGAAAACATAGAATTACCAATTAATTTTATGTTTGATATTCAAATCAAAAGACTTCATGAATATAAGCGCCAATTATTAAATGCTTTATCAATTTTATATTTAGCAAATGAAATTAAAGAAGGTAATTTAAAAGAATTTAAGCCAACCGCATTTATCTTTGGTGCTAAATCAGCTCCAGGATATTATATGGCAAAGCAAATTATTAAATTAATTAATACAATTGCTTCATATGTTAATAATGATAAAGATTTAAATCAAAAAATAAGAGTGTGCTTCGTTAAAAATTATAATGTAAGCTATGCTGAAAAGCTTGTTTGTGCTGCTGATTTATCTGAACAAATTTCAATGGCAGGTATGGAAGCTTCTGGTACTGGTAATATGAAATTTATGATTAATGGTACACCAACATTAGGTACTTTAGATGGAGCTAATGTTGAAATAGCAAATGAAGCAGGAAAAGAAAATAATTATATATTTGGTTTAACTGTTGAAGAGGTTGAAGCATTAAAGAAAAATTATAATCCAAAATTATATTTAGAAAAGAATTTAAAACTTAAAAAGATTTTAGATTCATTAATTGATGGCTCGTTAGGATATAAATTTAAAGACATTTATGATTCACTATTAACTGGTTATGAACCAGATAGATATTTAGTTTTAGCTGATTTTGATTCATATATAAATATGAAATTAAATGCTAATAAGGAATATCAAACAAAAGAATATTATAAAAAATGCATAATTAATATGTATAGCTCATATAAATTTTCATCTGATAGATCTATTAGAGACTACAATGAATTAATATGGAAGCTAAAATAGGTTCTCTTTTTCTTGGGTTTGTATTTTAAATAATACAAATTCCCAAGAAAATTAAGATAAATAAAAATAGTTTTTTTATAACTAAAACAATAAAAAAAGAAAAATAATAGGAGGAAAAGAAATGAAAAAACTAAGAAAATTTGTATTAGGAGCATGTGTAGGTTTAGCAGCCTTATCAGTTGCTTCATGTGACAAGAAGGAGGAAACAGGAACATTTGACTTAACAGTTTGGGGACCAACTGAACAAACAGCAATTTTAAAGAAACTTGTTGGTGATTTTAAAACTGCAAACGAAACTGAAAATTTAAAGTTTAATATTACAGTTGGTGTAGTTTCAGAAGCAGATGCTTATACACAACTTCAAAAGGATGTTACAGCTGGTGCAGATGTATACGCATTCCCTAACGACCAATTAGCTAACTTAATTAGAATTGGTGCTTTATCAAAATTAGGTGGTTCAAACCTAGAAACAGTTAATAAGAATAATGGTGAAGGTGCAGTAAATGCTGGTAAGAGTGGAGATTCTTATTATGCATATCCATATGCAGCTGATAACGGATATTTCTTATATTATGATAAGAGTGTTTATACTGAAACTGATGTATTAAAACTTGATACTGTATTACAAAAAGCAGCAGATGCTGGTAAGAAGGTTCAAATCGACCTTGATAACTCTTGGTATGATGCAGGATTCTTCTTTGGTGCTGGATGCTCATATAATGTAGAATATGATAACAATGCAAAAGAAAAATCAATTTCATGCGATTTCGATAATGCAAATGGTGTTATCGCAGGTAAGGCAATGATCGCTGTTGCTAACCATGCAGGATTCTTAAATGGTGGCGATGATGAATTAAAGAGTGGTATTGGTACATCTTTAGCAGCAGGTATTTCTGGTACTTGGAATGCTGAAGCAGTTCAAGCTAAATTAGGTGATAATTATGCAGCAACAAAGTTACCTTCATTCACAGTTGATGGTAAGGATTATCAAATGTCTTCATTTGCTGGTTATAAGCTAATGGGTGTAAATCCAAATTCTAAGAGTGTTAAGTGGGCTAATGCTTTAGCATTATACTTAACTGGTGAACAAGCTCAAAGCTATAGATATGAACAAACTGGTACAGGTCCAACTAATACTAATGTAGCTAAATCAGATTCAGTTAAATCAAATGTTGCTTTAGCAGCATTAGCAGCACAAGGTGCATATGCAGTTGCTCAAACTTCAGTTCCTTCTAACTACTGGTCAGCAGTAGAAGCATTCGGTACAGAAGTTGTTGCTAAGAAAGTTACAACAGATAACTTACAAGCTAAGTTAACTCAAATGTGCGATTTAATTAAGACTATTAAGACTGAATAATAAAAAATAAAATAATAACAATCAAGGGGAGGAGACTCCCCTTAGATTGGTAAATAAAAGGAGGCTAATATGGTTGATCTTGAACAATTTAAACTTAATAAACTTCAACGTTTTGGTCTAAAAATAAAAAGATGGTTTAAAAATATTCCTAATAGGTTTAAAAGCTTTTTCACCAAGAAAATACCTAATTTCTTTAAAAGAATTGGCCTTTCTATAAAAAATGAATTTGTATCACTAAAAAGTATTTTTAAAAAGGGTGATTATAAAACTAGAACTTCATTTTTTATAATGGGCTTTGGTCAATTTGCAAGAAAACAAATTTTAAGAGGAATATTATTTTTAGGATTTGAAATATTATTTTTTGTATACATGATAGGCTTTGGTTGGAAATATTTATCTTTATTAGGTAATTTAGGTAACCGGGCTATGGTTGAAATATGGAATGAAGAAGAACAAATTTATGAATATATATCTCAGGATAACAGTATGCTTATTCTTTTATATTCGTTGATTACTTTCTTTATTATATTTGCCTTTATTTATGTATGGAGATTAAATGTTAAGCAAAATGGTATTACCCAAGAATTAGAAGAAATTGGAATTAAACCAAAAAGAACTAAGGATGATTTGAAATCTATTTCTGATAGTCAATATCATAAAACATTGCTTGCAATACCAACTGCTGGTTTATTGATATTTACAATACTTCCTATGATATTTATGGTATTAATAGCATTTACAAATTGGGATGCATATCATTATCCACCAAAAGAATTATTTACATGGGTTGCTTTCGATAACTTTGTTGATTTATTTGGTGGTGGAGTTTCAACAGATTCTAAATTATTCTTCTATACATTTAAACAAGTTTTATTATGGACATTCATGTGGGCAATTTTTGCAACATTTACTAACTATTTTTTAGGAATGATTGTTGCGATGCTTATAAATAAAAAAGGTATTAAATTCAAAAAGCTTTGGAGATCTATTTTAGTATTTACAATTGCAGTACCTCAATTTGTATCATTGTTATTAATTTCACAAATGCTACAAAAAAATGGTGCTATTAATGTTTTATTGCAAGATTTAGGTTGGATAAAAGAACCATTACCATTCTTATCAGAAAAATGGCCGGCAAGAATAACAGTTATTGTTGTAAACATTTGGGTAGGTATTCCTTATACAATGCTTATTTGTACAGGTATATTAATGAATATACCAGATGATTTATATGAATCAGCTAAAATTGATGGTGCAAGCCCTGTAAGAATGTATTTTAAGATAACATTACCATATATGTTATTTGTTACAGGACCTTATTTATTGAGTCAATTCATTGGTAATATTAATAACTTCAATGTTATTTACTTATTATCAGGTGGTGCACCTAATAATTTAAATTATCAATTTGCTGGTGAAACAGACCTATTAATAACTTGGCTATATAAATTAACTTTAAATAATACAAATTATAAAATGGCAGCCGTAATTGGTATTGTAGTATTTATTATTATTGCGGTAATTTCATTACCATTCTATTCTAAAACGAATGCCGTTAATAATGAGGAGGACTTCAGATGATAAAAGTAAAAAAGCATAGAAGCCTTAAGCATGTTAGAAGAGTTGAAAATACTGCTACGTATATTATTTTAATAATTATTAGTTTAATTTGGCTTATCCCATTTGTATATTTATTATTACATTCATTTAGAGCTGAGCCAGGTGCTTATGTTCCATATATAATTCCAAAATCATTCACTTTTGATAATTATGTAAGATTATTTAAAAATGAAGAGCCTTTCCAATTTATGACTTGGTATTTAAATACATTAATAATTGCGTTAATTACAGCAATAATTCAAACTATAATGGTATTAATGGTATCTTATGCATTTTCAAGATTAAGATTTAAATTCAGAAAAAAATATATGAAGTTAATCTTAGTATTAGGAATGTTCCCTGGCTTTATGTCAATGATTGCCATTTATCAAATTTTAAAGCTTGTAGGATTAAGTCAAAGTGTATTTAGTTTAATTATTGTTTATTGTGGTTCATCTGCAATGCAATATTATATTTCAAAAGGATTCTTTGATACAATTCCATATTCTTTAGATGAAGCAGCTAAAATTGATGGTGCAAACGAAAGAACTATTTTCTTTAGAGTTATAATGCCTCTAGCAAAGCCAATTGTAATTTATACATTATTAATGGCATTTACAGCACCATGGGGCGATTATATGTTCGCATCATATCTAGCAAATGGTGATGCTAATAAATTCAATGTTGCGGTAGGTTTATATACATTCTTAACAGACTTTAATAGATATGAATGGTTTACATCATTCTGCGCAGGTGCGGTTTTAGTGTCAATTCCTATTACTGTATTATTCTTTATTCTTCAACGTTATTATGTTGAAGGTGTTACAGGTGGTGCAGTTAAAGGATGATGAAAAAAAGATATCTTGCTTTAATAGCTTTATTAGGTTTATCTTTAGCATCTTGTACAACAAATAGTAAAACTAATTTTAGCTATCAAGCACCAGAAGTAAATGATAATTATAGAAATTATTATGAAATATTTGTAAGATCATTTTATGATTCAGATGGAAATGGAATCGGTGATTTAAATGGTGTTACAAAAAAATTAGATTATATAAAGGATTTAGGATTTGATGGAATTTGGTTAATGCCAATTCATCAAGCATCAAGCTATCATAAATATGATGTAAGAGATTATTATTCAATAGATAAAGAATATGGTAGCTTAGATGATATGAAAAATTTAATAAAATCTTGTAAAGAAAAAAATATTAAATTAATTATGGATTTAGTAGTAAATCATACATCAGATTTAAATAAATGGTTTATAGAAGCTACTAAAGCTAAATATAACAATGATACAACAAATAAATATATCAATTATTATAATTTTTCTGACTCAGAATTAACTGGTTATAAAAAATATGGCGATTTTTATTACGAAGCTAGATTTGCATCTGATATGCCAGATTTAAATTTAGATTCAGAAGATGTAAGAAAAGAAATTGTTGATATCATGAAATATTGGTTAGATTTAGGTGTTTCAGGATTTAGATTGGATGCTGTAACATCATACTATACTGGAAATCCAGATAAGAATAAAGAATTTTTAAGCTTTTTGAATACTGAGGCTAAAAAGATTAATGAAAATTCTTATATAGTTGGAGAGGCTTGGACTAATACATCTGAGATTTCTAATTATTATCAATCAGGAATTGATTCATTCTTTGGCTTTGGTACTGATGAAGAAATTTTATATTCAATAAATACTGAATCAGCAAGCTATTATTCAGATTGGGCAAAAAGATTAAGAAATATTTCAAATGGACATATAGAAGCTCCATTCATTGGAAATCATGATACAGGAAGAGCGGCCGGAATATTAAGGCGTGATGAGGCCAAAATTAAATTTGGTTATGGCCTTTTAACATTAATGTCTGGTTCAAGCTTTGCTTATTATGGTGATGAAATAGGAATGGTTGGTTCAGGAGTAGATCCTAATAAAAGAATAGGTATGCTATGGACTAGTGATAAGCTAGATGGATATTGTGCTAATCCTCCAGGAGTAACAAAGGCAGAATATATTTTTGATGATGTTGCTTCTCAATTAAACAATGAATATTCAATTTTAAATTATTATAAGAATGCAAATTACCTAAGAAGTAGCTATGAGGTTATAAAAAAAGGTGATTATAGCTTTAAGGATTATGATTCAATTTCAATTTTAACTAAAAAATATAATGATAAAGAAGTAACTATTGCTATTAATTTTAGTCAAGAAGAAAAAGAAGCTTCATTAGAAAATAAATATAATCTAAAGGAAGTTTTAACTGTTAATAAAAACGATAATGTTAAGATTAATGGTAATAATATTAAGATGAGCGGTTATTCAATCGCCATTATTGAAGAGGTGAAATAATATGGCTGAAGTAAATTTAAATCATATTTATAAGGTTTATCCAAATGGAGTAAAAGCTGTTAATGATTTTAACATGCATATTGAAGATAAGGAATTTATCGTACTTGTAGGACCATCAGGCTGTGGTAAATCAACTACATTACGTATGATTGCAGGACTTGAAGATATTTCTGCTGGCGAATTAAAAATTGGTGATGAGGTTGTTAATGATGTAGAACCAAAAGATAGAGATGTAGCTATGGTATTCCAAAACTACGCTTTATATCCTCATATGACAGTTTATGAAAATATGGCATTTGGTTTAAGAATTAGACATGTTAATAAAGAAGAAATCCATAATCGTATTGTAGAGGCAGCTAAAATATTAGATATTGAAGAATATCTAGATAGAAAGCCAAAGGCAATGAGTGGAGGTCAAAGGCAAAGAGTTGCTTTAGGAAGAGCAATCCTAAGAAACCCTAAGGTATTCTTACTTGATGAGCCTTTATCAAACCTAGATGCCAAGCTTCGTACTCAAATGCGTGCTGAAATATCAAGCCTACATCAAAAACTTCAAACAACATTTATCTATGTTACTCACGATCAAGTAGAAGCTATGACTATGGGTACAAGAATTGTTGTAATGAAGGGTGGCTTTGTTCAACAAATTGATAAACCAAAGAATTTATATAATTATCCTTGTAATAAGTTCGTCGCAGGATTCATTGGCACTCCACAAATGAATTTCTTTGAATGCTATTTAACAAAAGAAAAAGATAATATTAAAATTAAATTTGAATATACAGACCAAGAAGTATCTGTTCCAGCCTTATATTTCGTTAAATTAAATCCTAATTATTTAGATGGTAAAAAGAAGGTATATTTAGGATTAAGAAGTGAACATATTTCTATTAATCCTAATGATTTAGCTAATTCAAAAACTAATTTAAAGGTTCGTCTATCTCATAAGGAAGAATTAGGTAGTGAAACTTTAATTTATGGTGATATTAATATGCAAGGTGAAGGATATAAAGAAACTTCAACAAGAGTTATTATTAAAACAAACCAAGAGGTTGAATTTAATAATGGTGATTTAATTGAAGCTGCCTTTAATTTTAAAGAATGTCATATTTTTGATTTTGAAACTGAAGATTCTGTTTTACCTAGAGTACCTCAAATTAATTATATTAATGGCGAAATTAAAGATAATACATTAGAAGTTTTAGGAACAAAAATTAAGCTTCCAAAGGCTATAGAAGCACGTGATTCTAAAGGCGTTTTATATGTTCCAATTGAAGCGATAAAGCCTGGTAATATGATTGATGCTAAAGTATCAGTTATTGAAAAAGTAAATGATAAATATTTAATATATTTACATATTTCTGACCAAGTTCTTTTCATGCTTAGTGATAATGAATTAAAGGTTGGTTCTCCAATTAAAATTGATATTGATTTAAAGAGAATTGAATTTAAAGAAAATGATGAATCAATCATTAAACCTTTTGAATTTATTAATAATATTCCTCTAAAATTTATTAAACAAAAGACTATTAAGGAAGTAGAAACAAAAAAAGGCTTAAAAAAGAAAAAAGTAATTGATTTTTATTTAGATATTTTAGGCGAAAAGATATTATCTCCTGAAAGAATCTCAAGACCAATATTATCAGCATTAGGAACTAATGCCTTCAATTTAGATTATAATGCTACATTAGATGCATATAGCTTTATTGAAGATCCTAATGGAATTAAAGCTAAGGTAATAGATGAAATCTTATATGATGATGAAAGATTTGTTACTGTTGATATTTTAGGTCTTCACCTAAATCTTAGAACAGATAATAAAAATAATGAATTATCATTAAAGATTGATTTAGATAAGATTGGTATTACTGAAACATCAATCGATATTAAATTAGTATAATGAAAGATGTTATATTTGATTTATATGGTACATTAATTGATATATATACTAATGAATCTAGTAAAGCATTTTGGATTAAATGTGCAAATAAATTTAAAAAATATAAAGCATATAAGCCAAATAAATTAAAAAAAGATTATTTATCTTTATGTAATCTTTATTCAAAAGAAAAAGAAGAAATAGATTTATTATTAGTATTTAAAAAATTATTTGATGCAGAAGATGATGTTGCTTTAAAAATTGCTAAAGATTTTAGAAGATTATCTATTAAAAAAATTAAAATATTTAGTGGAGCATACAACCTTTTGAATGAATTAAAAAATTTGGGATATAGAATATATTTATTATCAAATGCTCAAAAATGCTTCACTGAATATGAATTAAAAAAATTTAAGATAGATAAATTCTTTAATGATATATTCATATCAAGTGAATATGGTATAAAAAAGCCTAATTTAGACTTTTTTAAGGCATTGTTGAAGAAGAATAATATAAAAGATGCGATTATGATTGGAAATGATTATTTTGCTGATATAATACCTGCATCAAGATTAGGATTAAAAACCATATATATAGAAACAGGCACATCTAAAAAAACTTTAAATGTGCCAAAAATTAACGGTTTTATTAAGAATGATATTCTTATTAAAATAAAAAATTTTAACCTCTCATAGGCCCTAGCCCTCGCTAGGGCATTTTTTATGAAAAAAGGTTGAGACAATTCTCAACCTTAGATTTTAATTATTTTTTAATTGTGTAGAACACTACAGTGTGATCATGATCACGATAATGTAATTTTTCTTCTCTAGGAAGCTTAACCATATTACATTTTTCTAAAACATGAATGTTAGCTAGATTTGTTTGGAACGAATAAGAAGAAACCTCTTCGTAGCCTAATTGGAATAATTCTTCGATTGCAGCCTTTAAAGCTTCAGTTGCATATCCTTTTCCTTGGAAAGAAGGCTCAATTGCGATGCTTAGGTCAACTCTTTTATCTACAAGTCTACCATTTTCATTAATTAAACCAATCAATTGACCATCTTTAAAAATACCTCTTACATAATGACCCTTAGATTTTGAATTTAATTTAAGCTTTTTAAATAAATTTTCTTGATCTAAAGGACTTAAATCAGGAATAACATATGTTTCTTTAATCTTGTCATTTGTAAGAATTTGTGTGATTGCTTCTTGATCCTTATCTTTTAAAGAATCAAGAACTAAATTAGCTGTTGTAACCATTTTTCTTATCCTCCTATTACCTAGCTATTTTCCCTGAATAACTAAAATAATATATTATTCAGTTTTTGTGTATTGCAATTCTATACTATAAGTATAATTATTAAAAATTGTTTTGTCAAGGTTAATAACCCTTTTTAAAATTTAAAAAAATGTTATAATAAAATAAAGGGGTGAGCTATATGAAGTATATTATTACAATTGGAAGAGAATATGGTAGTGGGGGAAGATTTATTGGTCAAAAACTTGCTGAAAAATTAGGAATCAAATTTTATGACCAAGCACTAATTAATAAGGCTGCAGAAGAATCAGGCTTATCAATGGCTGTATTTAAAAACTTTGATGAAAAAAGAGATTCAATTTTTGCTGCAACTCCATCAATGTATTCATATGATATTTCTTTAGGACAAAGAGTATTTTTGGCTCAATTTGACGCAATTAAAAAAATTGCTGAAGAGGATGAATCTTGTGTAATTGTAGGAAGATGTGCTGATTATGTTTTGAGAGGAAATCCTAATTTAGTTAGTGTATTTATTTGTGCACCAATTGAGGATAAGATTGAAAGAGCTGTTAAATATTATGGAATTAATCCAGCTAAGGCTCCAAATTTAATCATTAAGATGGATAAGAAAAGAAAGAGCTATTACAATTTCTATACAGATCAAGAATGGGGTAAGGCTCGAACTTATGATATATGTATAAATTCAAAAATAGGTATTGATGAGTCTGTTAATGCGATAGTAGCATACATACATGGAAAATTTGGAGAAGAGAATAAATAATTATTTTGATTTTGTTGTCAATGAAGGATTAAATCTTCAAAAGGGACAATTGGTTGAAATAGTTGGAAGCTCATATATTAAAAATTATATTGAATTGATAAAGGAAGCTTGCCTAAAAGCTGAGGCAAGCTTCGTTTATATCAAATTTACAGATGGTGATGAGCTTGAAAAAAAGATATCATTAGGATATCACAATTATATTTTAGATGATATAAAATATTATCAATATTTAATTGAAAATAAATTTACAAGAATCGTTTTAACTTCACCTTTTACAATACCATTATCTTTAAATAAAAATGAAATATTAGAATATCAAAATTGTCAAAGAGAATTAGCTTTTGTTAATGATTATTTTAAGAATTTAGAATCTCAAAGAACAATTGTTTCTGTAGCTAATTGTTATTGGGCTGCCAAGCTTCAAATTAAAGAAGAGGAATTATGGGAAAAAATATTATCATTTGAAAATAAAAAGTCATATATTAATGTAGAATGGCTAGATTCACTTAATTTAAAAAAATTAAAATTTGAAACAAAGCTAGGAACAAATTTAAGTGTTGAATTAACTGATGATTTTAATTTTCAAAATAGATTTTTAAAAACTAAAGATAATATTGTATTCCAGCCTAATATACCTTGCCTTGAGGTTTATACATCACCTATTAAATATGGAGTTAATGGAACATTAGTTTCATCTAAACCATTATATTATAAAGGTAATGTAATAAATAATTATTTTGTTAAATTTAAGGATGGTCATGTTATTGATCAGAATTTAGGCGATTTGGTTATGCTTGATGATACAATGTATTATGCAGGAGAAATAGCTTTAGTTAATTTGTTTGATAAAACTAATTATTACGCAACTATTCTAAATGAAAATACTGGATGCCATTTAGCATTAGGTTATGCATATGAATATGGAATTAAGGATTTAAGATTAATTAATTCAAGTGATCATCATATCGATTTAGTATTTGCTGATGAAACAACTAATTGCATAGGCATAACTAAGGATGGAAATAAAGTAATTCTTTTTAAAGATGGTAAATATGTAGGAGTTTTAAATGATTAGAGATATTCATTCTAATAAAGAAACTGTAGAAAATGCATTATATGATTTAGAACAATCCATCAAATTATGCAAGCGTCAGCATGATAGGTTATTAGTATTAATAGTTGGATATGGTTCTAATTCAGGACATCATAGGATAAAAACTGCAGTTTTAGAAAGATTAAAGGAATATAAAGATAAAAGTTTTGTAAAGGATTATATAGAAGGCTCAAAGCTTGATATATTTGATTTAGAATATCAAAAGTTTAAATATAAAGAATTGATAAATGATGAGGATAAAAGAAGAAAAAACCCAGGAATTATCTACATTATTTGTTAATTTTTTTATTAAATTTTAAGTAAACGTTTTCAATAAAATGAATTTAATTTGAAAATAATATAGAAAAATATAGCGAATCGAATAAAATTAGTATTTATTTTTGCAATTTAGAATATTATTTCATTAAAAATAAAATCATATAAACGTTGTTCGGCTATTTGCCTTTTTCTTGGTTGACTATTCGTTTTTTAATGATATAATAGACTTATACGAAATTTCAAGATTGGTTATATATATTTATATATATAAAATAATCGAGTATGGGGGTGGAGATATGGCTAGACACACATTATCAGTATTAGTTAATAATCATATGGGCGTTTTAAGTAGGGTATCTGGCTTGTTTTCAAGAAGAGGATACAATATCGAAAGCTTATCAGTAGGTGAAACTGAAAATAAAGAGGTTTCAAGAATGACTATTATGGTTGATTGTGAAGATGAAGTGTTTATTCAAATCAAAAATCAATTACGAAAGTTAATGGATGTTCTTACTATTTCTGATTTAGCTGAAGATCAATCAATTAGACGTGAATTAGCATTAATTAAGATTGATGCAGCTATGGAAAAAAGAAGTCAAATTCTAGAAATTATTAATATTTTTAGAGCTCATGTAATTGATGTCACTAAAACATCTTTAATTCTTGAAATAACTGGAGATCACAGTAAGGTTTCAGCAATCATTTCAATGCTTGATGAATATGGAATTAAAGAAGTAATTCGTACAGGTATTACCGCTATTGCTAGAGGCGACAGCGAGTTAAAAAAAGCCAATAATGAGGAAGATTAGAAAGAAAAGGAAGGATTATTAAAAATGGCAGAAGCAAAAATTTATTATCAAAAAGATTGTGATTTAAACAAATTAAAAGGAAAAACAGTAGCAATTATCGGTTATGGTTCTCAAGGACATGCTCATGCATTAAATTTAAAGGAATCTGGCGTTAATGTTGTTGTTGGTTTATATGAAGGCTCTAAGTCTTGGGAAAAGGCTGAAAAGCAAGGCTTAAAGGTTATGCTTACAGCAGATGCAGTAAAAGCTGCTGATATCATTATGATTTTAATTAATGATGAAAAGCAAGCTGGTATGTATAAAAAGGATATCGAACCAAATTTAAAGCCTGGTAAGATGTTAATGTTCGCTCACGGATTTGCAATTCATTTTGGACAAATCGTTCCACCTAAGGGTGTAGACGTTGCTATGATTGCTCCTAAGGCACCTGGTCATACAGTAAGATCAGAATATCAAGCAGGAAAAGGTACTCCATGTCTTGTTGCAGTTGAAAAGAATGAAACTGGTCATGCTTTAGAATTAGCACTTGCTTATGGTGCTGGTATTGGTGGAGCTAGAGCTGGTTTACTTGAAACTACATTTAGAACTGAAACTGAAACTGACTTATTCGGTGAACAAGCTGTTTTATGTGGTGGTGTTTGTGCTTTAATGCAAGCTGGCTTTGATACATTAGTTGAAGCAGGATATGATCCTAGAAATGCATATTTTGAATGTGTACATGAAATGAAGCTAATCGTTGATTTAATTTATCAATCAGGCTTTGCTGGTATGAGATATTCTATTTCAAATACAGCTGAATATGGTGATTATATCACTGGACCAAAGATTATCACTGAAGATACAAAGAAAGCCATGAAGAAGATCTTAAAGGATATTCAAGATGGTACATTTGCTAATGACTTCTTAACAGTTATGTCTCCTGCAACAAATCAAGCTAAATTTAAAGCTTTAAGAAAGCTTGCATCTGAACATCCAAGTGAAAAGGTTGGAGCTGAAATCAGAAAGCTTTATAGCTGGAACAACGAAGAAGATAAGCTTATTAACAACTAATATTTTTAATATTTATGAAAAAGTGCAGAGGCCTAAAGCTTCCGCACTATTTCAATATTTATTTGGAGGTGAATCCTTTTGGTTATCGATATTTTTGATTCAACCCTAAGAGATGGCGCTCAAGCTGAAGGTATTAGCTTTTTAGTTAGTGATAAATTGAAGATTGCTAAAGCTCTAGACGAGCTTGGTGTTGCTTATATTGAGGCTGGAAATCCTGGTTCGAATCAAAAGGATTTAGAATTTTTTAAAGAAGCTAAATATATTCAATTTAAGCATTCTAAGCTTGTAGCCTTTGGTTCAACTAGACGCTGCAATATTAAAGCTGAAGAAGATGCTAATTTAAATGCATTGCTTGATGCGGAAACTGAATATGTATGCATATTTGGAAAATCATCTTTATTCCATGTTGAAAAAATAATTAATACAACAAAAGAAGAAAACTTAAATATGATAAGAGATTCAATTATCTATTTAAGACAAAATAATAAAAAAGTATTTTATGATGCAGAACATTTCTTTGATGGTTATAAAAATAATAGAGAATATGCCTTAGAAACACTTAAGGTTGCAGCAGAAGCTGGTGCTTTATGCTTAATCTTATGTGATACAAATGGTGGTACATTCCCTTTAGAAATGGCTAATATCATTGAAGATGTTAAAAACAATGTTAAAGCTGATATTGGAATCCATGCTCACAATGATTCTGGTATGGCTATATCATGTTCTATAATTGCTGCCGAAAAAGGTGTTAAGCAAATCCAAGGTACATTCTTAGGATATGGTGAAAGATGCGGTAATGCTAATTTATCAGCAATTATTGCTAATTTAGAATTAAAGTTAAATTATAAGTGCTTACCTGATGGTAATTTAACTAAATTAACCCAAACAGCAAAAGAAATTGCTGAAATATCTAATTTTAAAATAGCAAGAACATTACCTTATGTTGGTGATTCAGCTTTTGCTCATAAGGCTGGAATGCATGTGGATGGTGTTAATAAAAACCCTAAATCATTTGAGCATGTAGAACCAACATCAGTTGGTAATGAAAGAAGATTTTTAATTAGTGAGGTTGCAGGAAAATCAACTGTAATTGCTAAAATTAAAAGAATATATCCTGAAATTAAAAAAGATGATCCTGTTTTAAATCAAATAGTTAATACTGTTAAAGGTTTAGAATATGTAGGTTATCAATTTGAAGGTGCTGATGCATCATTTGAGCTTATTGTTCATAAAGCATTAGGTAATTTTAAATCATTCTTTGAGGTTGAAAACTTCAAAACGATTGGTGAAGGACCTTCAACTGAAAATAAATATTCAGCTTCAGCAATAATCAAGGTTAAGGTTGAAGGTGAAGAGGAAGTTACAGCTGCAAATGGTGATGGTCCAGTTGATGCTTTAAATAAAGCATTAAGAAAGGCTATCGGTAGATTCTATCCAATTTTAAATGAGGTATCTTTAGCTGATTATAAGGTACGTATTTTAGATGGTAAGGAATCAGCTACAGCGGCAATAACAAGAGTAATTATCGAATCTACAGACGGAATTCATAGCTGGTCTACTGTAGGTGTTTCAAAAGATATAATCGAGGCTTCTTTTAAAGCCTTAACAGATTCTATCGAATATAAGTTGTTTAAGGAGAATAATTAAAATGGGAATGACAATGTCACAAAAAATCTTAGCTGCACATGCTGGCTTAGATTCAGTAAAGGCTGGAGAATTAATTGAAGCAAAGCTTGATTTAGTTCATGGTAATGATATTACAACTCCAGTTGCAATTAAAGAATTTAACAAAATTGGTGTAAAAGAAGTATTTGATAAGGATAAGGTAGTAATTGTACCTGACCATTTCACACCAAATAAGGATATTAAATCTGCAGAGCAATGCAAATTTATTAGAGAATTTGCTAAAGATAAGAAGCTTACTAATTTCTTTGAAGTAGGTCAAATGGGTATTGAACATGCTATTATTCCTGAAAAAGGTTTAGTAGTATCTGGTGATTTAACAATTGGTGCAGATTCACATACTTGTACTTATGGTGCTTTAGGTGCTTTTTCTACAGGTATCGGTTCAACTGATATGGCTTGTGGTATGGCAACAGGTAAAGCATGGTTTAAGGTACCAGCTGCATTAAAATTTAATTTAATTGGAAAGCCTGCATTTGGTATTTCTGGAAAAGATGTAATTTTACATATTATCGGTATGATAGGTGTTGATGGTGCTTTATATAAATCAATGGAATTTTCTGGTGAAGGATTAAAATATTTATCAATGGATTCTAGATTTTCTATGGCAAATATGGCAATTGAGGCTGGTGCTAAAAATGGTATATTTGCAGTAGATGAGCTTACTTTAGCTTATTGTAAGGAACATTCAAAGAAAACACCTGTTGTTTATGAAGCTGATGCTGATGCAGTTTATGATAAGGTTTATGACATTGACTTATCAAAAATTAAACCAACAGTTGCTTTCCCTCATCTACCTGAAAATGCTCATACTGTAGATGAAGAAGTTTGTAAGAAAACAAAAATTGATCAAGTAGTTATCGGTTCTTGTACAAATGGACGTATGGAAGATTTAAGAATTGCAAGAGATATCTTAAAGGGTAAAAAGGTTAATCCAGATGTTCGTTGTATCGTTTTACCTGGTACTCAAAAGATTTATTTACAAGCAATCGTTGAAGGTATTGTTACAGATTTAGTTGAAGCAGGATGTGCATTCTCAACTCCAACTTGTGGTCCATGCTTAGGTGGTCATATGGGTATCCTTGCTGCAGGAGAAAGATGTGTTTCTACAACAAATAGAAATTTCGTTGGTCGTATGGGACATGTTGATAGTGAGGTTTATTTAGCTTCACCAGCTACAGCAGCTGCATCTGCAATTGCAGGTTATATTGCAGATCCAAGATTATATATGGAGGAAAAGTAAGATGAACGCTAAGGGTAAAGTTTTTAAATACGGTAATGATATTGATACAGATGTAATCATTCCTGCAAGATTTTTAAATACATCAGATGCTAAAGAATTAGCAAGCCACTGTATGGAGGATTCTAAGCAAGATATTAATGCTGGTCTTACTCCATTTGCTCAAAGAGTTCAAGTTGGTGATATTTTAGTAGCTGAAAAGAATTTTGGATGCGGTTCATCAAGAGAGCATGCACCACTTGCAATTAAGACATGTGGTGTATCTTGTGTAATTGCAAAAACATTCGCAAGAATTTTTTATAGAAATTCTATTAACATTGGTCTTCCTATTATGGAATGTCCTGATGCAGTAGAGGATATTAAAGCTGGTGATACAGTATCTGTTAATTTTGATACTGGTGTTATTACAAACGAAACAACAGGACACAGCTTCCAAGCTGCACCATTCCCACCATTCATGCAAAACATTATTGCTAAGGGTGGATTAGTTAATAAAATTAAAGGAGAGTTAAATAAGTAATATGGCAAATTTTAATATTGTTACTTTACCTGGTGATGGAATTGGACCAGATATCGTTAGAGAAGCAGTAAAGGTTTTAGATAGAATCGGAGAGTTATATGGACATAAATTCAATATCACTGAAAAGAGAATGGGTGGTATTGCTATAGATTTAGATGGTACATCACTACCACAGGATACTATTGATGCAGCATTAAAATCAGATGCTGTATTATTAGGAGCTGTTGGTGGTCCTAAATGGGATCATTTAACAAATGGTGATAGACCAGAAAGAGGTTTATTAGGTATTAGAGGAGCATTAAAGCTATATGCTAATTTAAGACCTGCAGTATTATTTAAGCAATTAAAGCATACATCACCATTAAAGCCTGAAATTATTGGTGATGGCTTAGATATTTTAGTTGTAAGAGAATTAACTGGTGGTATGTATTTTGGTGAAAAAGCTAATTCACCTGCATATAATCCAGAAAAGCCAGATTGCTGGGCATCAGATTTAGAAAAGTATTCAGTTTATGAAATTGAAAGAATTTTAAAAACTGGTTTTGAAGCAGCTCAAAAGAGAAATCATAAATTATGCTGTGTTCATAAGGCTAATGTATTAGAATCATCTAGATTATGGAGAGCAGTATTTGAAAGAGTTAAAAAGAATTATCCTGATGTAGAAACATCAGAAATGTATGTTGATAATGCAGCAATGCAATTAATTCGTAATCCTCGTCAATTTGATGTTATTGTTACATCAAATATCTTCGGTGATATTTTAACTGATGAGGCAAGCCAAGTTGCAGGATCAATTGGTATGCTTGCATCTGCATCATTAGGAGCAGGAAAGCTTGGATTATATGAACCAATTCATGGTTCAGCTCCAGATATTGCTGGAAAGAATCTAGCTAACCCTATCGCAACAATCTTATCTTTACCTTTAATGTTTAGATATTCTTTAGATTTATTTGAAGAAGCAGATTGTATCGATAGAGCAATTAATGAAGTATTAGATGCTGGTTATAGAACTGGTGATATTTTCACACCTGGCTTAAATGATGAAGCTAAAAAGGTTGGAACAAAGGAAATGGGCGATTTAATCGTCAAAGCATTAAAAAAATAAGTTTTAAAGGATGGTGTTAAAGATGATTAGTGATGCAGTTAAAAAAGGACCTCAGCGTGTGCCTAACCGTTCTTTACTTAAAGCATTAGGCTTAACAGATGAAGAAATAAATAAACCATTTATTGGTGTTGTTACTGCAAAATCTGAAATTGTTCCAGGTCATATGTACCTAGATAAGATTAGTGAAGCTGTTAAAGCTGGTATTAGAATTGCAGGAGGTACTCCAATTGAAATTCCAGCAATTGGTGTATGCGATGGTATCGCAATGGGACATACTGGTATGAAATATTCTTTAGTAACAAGAGAATTAATTGCTGATTCCTTAGAATGTATGGCACTTGCTCATGCGCTTGATGGATTAGTTTTGATTCCTAACTGTGATAAGATTGTACCTGGTATGCTAATGGGAGCATGTAGAGTTAATCTACCTACTGTTGTATGCTCAGGCGGACCAATGCTTGCAGGAAGAGTTAATGGACAAAAGACATCTTTATCATCTACATTTGAAGCAGTTGGTAAATATTTATCTGGAAAAATTACAGAAGAAGAACTTCAAGAATATGAGGATCATTCATGTCCTTCATGCGGTTCTTGTTCTGGTATGTATACAGCAAATTCTATGAACTGTATGTGTGAGGTTTTAGGTATAGCACTACATGGTAATGGTACAATTCCTTGCGCATATTCTGATAGATTAAGATTTGCAAAGCATAGTGGTATGGCCATTATGGATATGGTTAATAAAGATATCAAAATTAGAGATATCTTAACTGAAAAAGCATTTATAAATGCGTTAACAATGGATATGGCATTAGGTTGTTCAACAAATACAATGCTTCATCTTCCAGCAATTGCTCATGAAGCAGGTGTTCATATTGATTTAGATATAGCTAATGAAATATCTTCACGCACACCTAATTTATGTCATTTAGCTCCTGCAGGTCATACTTATATGGAGGATTTAAATGAAGCTGGTGGAGTAAGAGCTGTAATGAAGGAATTATCAAAAACTGGTGGATTAAATTTAGATTTAATTACTGTTAATGGTAAGACAATTAGAGAAAACATTGAAACAGCAGTAAATAAGAATCCTGAAATTATTAGAACAATTGATAATCCATATTCTAAAACAGGTGGTATTGCAGTGTTAAAAGGAAATTTAGCAGTGGATGGCTGTGTAGTTAAGCGTGGAGCTGTTGCTCCTGAAATGCTTAAGCATACAGGTCCTGCTAAAGTTTATAATTCTGAAGAGGAAGCTATTGCTGCAATCGATGGTGGAAAAATCGAAAAGGGCGATGTTGTAGTTATAAGATATGAAGGACCAAAAGGTGGTCCTGGTATGAGAGAAATGCTAGCTCCTACATCAAGAATTGCCGGTATGGGTCTTGATAAGGATTGTGCATTAATCACTGATGGTAGATTTTCTGGTGCAACACGTGGTGCATCTATAGGCCACGTATCTCCAGAAGCTGCTGAGGGTGGTTTAATTGGGCTTGTTGAAAACGGTGATTTAATTGAAATTAATATGATTGATTGTACAATTAAATTATTAGTTGACGATAAAGAAATTGAAAAGAGAAAGAAAAATTTCAAGATGCCAGAAAGAAAGGTTACTGGTTATTTGAAGCGTTATGCACAATTAGTAACAAGTGCTTCAACTGGTGCTGTTTTTAAAGATTAAAATCAAGTAATAGGAGGGAACTATTATGAAATTAAGTGGTTCACAAATTATCATAGAGTGTTTAGTAGAGCAAGGTGTTGATACAGTATTTGGTTATCCTGGTGGAGCCGTATTAAATATTTATGATGAACTATATAAAAATTCAGATAGAATAAGACATATATTAACATCACATGAGCAAGGAGCAAGCCACGCTGCCGATGGTTATGCAAGATCTACAGGTAAAGTTGGAGTCTGCATTGCTACATCTGGACCTGGTGCTACAAATTTAGTCACAGGTATCGCAACAGCTTATATGGATTCAAGTCCAGTGGTTGCCATTACAGGTAATGTTACTACAAACTTATTAGGTAAGGATTCCTTCCAAGAAATTGATATTACTGGTATAACTATGCCAATAACAAAGCATAATTATATTGTAAAAGACATTTCAAAGCTTGCAGATGTAATAAGAGAAGCTTTTAAAATTGCTAGATCAGGAAGACCTGGTCCAGTACTTGTTGATATTGCAAAGGATGTTACTGATCCAAAGAATTTATATGAATATACTCCAAAAACTATTAGCTTTACAGAACCTGCAAGACACATTCCTGTTATTTATGATGTTGAGCTTGAAGAAATTGCTAAAGTTATAAATGCATCTAAAAAGCCATTTATTTATGCAGGTGGTGGTGTAATCAGATCTAATGCATCAGAAGAATTAAATGAATTTGCTAAAATCATTGATTCACCAACATCAACTTCACTTATGGGTATTGGTGCATTTGACCAAGCAAGTCCTTTATCAACAGGATTAATTGGTATGCATGGTACTGTTGCTTCAAATAAAGCAGTTTGTGAATGTGATTTATTAATTGCTTTAGGTGTTAGATTTTCAGATAGAGTATATTCTAACAAATTACATTTTGCTGAAAATGCTAAAATTATTCAAATTGATATTGATTTAGCTGAAATTAATAAAAATTGTCCTACTGATTATTCTTTAGTAATGGATTTAAAGGAATTCTTTATAAGAATTAAAAAATATTTATTGAAGAAGAATAATGAAGAATGGGTAAAGCATATTAAGGATTATAAGAAAATATTTGCTGATAACCAAAAGGATGATGCTTTAAGACCTAGATATTTTATGGAAGCTATCGAAGAGGTTACAAAAGGTGATTGCTTTATTGCAACTGAAGTAGGTCAGCACCAATTATGGGCAGCTCAATATTTTACATATCGTAAGCCAAAAAGATTAATTACATCAGGCGGTTTAGGTACAATGGGATTTGGTTTAGGTGCGTCAATTGGTACTCAAATTGGTAATCCAGATTCAATTGTATTTAATATTGCTGGTGATGGTTCATTCAGAATGAATATGAATGAATTATTAACAATGTCTAAATATAACATTCCTGTAATAGTAGTTATTGCAAACAATGGTGTATTAGGTATGGTTAGACAATGGCAAACAGCATTTTATGGTAAACGTTATAGCCAAACTATTCTAGATACTGAATTAAATTATGAATATCTAGCTAAGGCTACAGGAGTTGATTATTATTATGCTGATACAAAAGAATCTTATAAAAAAGCAATAGAAGAAGCTATTAAAAATAGACGTCCTACAATTATTAACGCAATTGTAGCTACTGATGAAAAGGTATTGCCAATGGTTGCCCCTGGTAAGCCAATTGATGATATTATGTTAAAATAAAAATTTAAAAAGCCGATTATTCGGCTTTTTATTTTACCTAAAATAAAAAAGTGCTGTTTTTTCAGCACTTAATTAATTTATTTTTTATATGAATTATTGATTGCAGATATTAAAGCATGAATTGATGCACAAATGATATCATCATCAATACCAGTACCCCAATATTCTTTTTCATTTATTTTAATAGATACGTAAGCTGCAGCTTCACTCTTTGAAGTAGATTCAAGGGAATGCTCCATGTAATTTGTTAATTCATAATCTAAATGTAATGTTTGCTTAATTGCATTTGATACTGCATCAAGTCTACCATTACCATGAGCTAAATGCTCAATTGTTTTACCTTTAAAATTAATTGAAAGCATAACTTTAAATAAATTACCTTCTCTAATGAAATGATATTCATTTAATTCTAAAGGAGAAGCAAGATTTACGAAATTCTTAACGAAGATTGATTCAACATCAGATGGAGTTAATTCCATATGGTTCTTATCAGAATAATCCTTAACAGTATATCCAACATTTTCTCTCATCTTTTGAGGAATATCTAAACCGAAATTTGTTTCTAGAATATAACAAATTCCACCCTTTCCTGATTGAGAATTAATTCTAATTACATCTGCAGAATATTCTCTTGAAACATCCTTAGGATCTATAGGAAGATAAGGTACAGTCCATTTATCAGGATTGTTTGTTTTAATATATTTTAAACCCTTTGAAATTGCATCTTGGTGAGAACCAGAAAATGCTGCAAATACAAATTTACCTGCATAAGGTTGTCTATCATAAACCTTCATTTCAGTTACTGATTCATATAATTTTTGAATATCAGGTAGATCATGGAAATCTAAGATAGGATCAACACCATGTGTAAACATATTTAACGCAAGTGTTACTATATCTACATTTCCTGTTCTTTCACCATTACCAAATAGTGTACCTTCAATTCTATCAGCACCAGCTAGTAATCCAAGCTCTGCATCAGCTACACCAGTACCACGGTCATTGTGTGGATGTAGGGAAATGATAACTGAATCTCTCTTATTTAAATTTTTATGCATATATTCAATTTGAGATGCATATACATGTGGTAAGCTCATTTCAACTGTTGCTGGTAAATTAATAATTAATTTTTTATCTTGAGTTGGATTAAATACATCAATTACAGCATTACATACCTCAAGTGCGTAATCAACTTCAGTTCCAGTAAAGCTTTCAGGTGAATATTCAAATAAGAAATTACCTTTAGTTTTATTAGCATAATCAACTAATAATTTAGCTCCATCAACTGCGATTTTTAAAATTTCTTCCTTTGATTTTTTAAATACCTGCTCCCTTTGAGCTAAAGAAGTAGAATTATATAAATGAACGATTGCTTTCTTACAGCCTTCTAACGCTTCAAATGTCTTTTTAATAATATGTGGTCTAGCTTGAGTTAAAACCTGAACTGTAACATCATCAGGAATTAAATCTTGATCAATTAACATTCTTAAAAATTCATATTCAGTTTCAGATGCGGCAGGGAAACCAACCTCAATCTCTTTAAAACCAATCTTAACAAGCATTTTGAAAAATTCAATTTTTTGATCTAAAGTCATTGGCTTTATCAATGCTTGATTACCATCTCTTAAATCAACACTACACCAAATAGGTGCTTTATCAATATATTCCTTTTTTACCCAATCTGTTGATTGAACAGGTGGCATGAAATAACCTCTAGAATACTTTTTATAACCTTCCATTTTAATACCTCCATTAGAAATTATTTATAAATAATTTCAAATATAAAAAATTATATCATATAAAACGTCTTATAGTCAATTTAGATTGATGAAAATGCTTTAGTTTTTATATATATAAATATATAAACTTTTCAAATTTTTGAATTTGTGTTATGATATAGCCTGTATGGAGGTAGGGTGTATGAAAAAACTATTAATGTTATTTTGCACATTCTTTAAACTCGGAATAGTCAACTTTGGTGGTGGTTATGCCTTATTACCATTACTTCAAAGAGAATTTTGTGAAAGAAAAAAGTGGCTTACAGATGAAGAAATAGCTGATTATTACGCAATAGGACAATGTACTCCAGGAGCTATTGCTGTAAATGTTTCTACATTTGTTGGATATAAAATAAAAGGTGTATTAGGTGGAATTGTTGCAACTATTGGCTTTATTTTTCCAGCCCTAATTATTATTGCAATAATTGCATCATTATTAACTAATTTTGCTGATGTTGAACAAGTTAAATCAGCATTTACAGCAATAAGAGTTTGTGTATTTGTTTTAGTTTTAAAAGCTATTATTGGCCTTGCAAAAACATCTATAAAGGATTTACCACAATTAATAATTGCATCTTTAGTATTATTTTTATCAATCTTCATTAAGGTTATTCCATTATATGCTTATGTTATTATTGCAGGCTTTCTAGGTATAATGATTGGATTATATAAGGAAAGAAAAAATCAAAAGAATGTAAAAATAGAAGCTAAAAATGAAGATGAAGAAACTGAAAAAGAAGTTGTTTTAGAAGATGAAATTGAAGTTAAAGAAAAAACAACAACAATTGATATGAAATCTATTGGTAAGAATTTATTATATTATTTTTTAGGTTTTTTAACTGGCTTAATCTTAGGTCTTATTGGCCTTCCAATTAATTTTATTGTTAAAAACAAAAAATTTAAGGAAGGATATTATACAACCTTCTTATTATGGGTTTTAATTGGTTTATTATTGATGCTTTATTTAATAAATCATAATAATTTAATTTTTATGGATTTATTTGGACAATTCTTTAGAGTAGGTATTTGTGCCTTTGGTGGAGGTTTAGCAACAATTCCATTCCTAAAAGAATTAGGAGAAATGACTGGTTGGTTTACTATTGATGAATTAGCTAATATGATAGCTATATCAGAATCTACTCCAGGTGCTATGGGTATAAATATGTCTACATATGTAGGATATGAAGTTATTTCTGATTATTATAACAATATGCCTTTAGGCTATATTGGTGGGGCAATTTCAACACTAGGACTTGTTGCACCTTCAATATTAGTTATTATTGTTATTTGTCAAATATTAGAAAAATTTAGAAATGCAAAAGGTGTTGAATGGGCATTTTATGGTCTTCGTGCCGCATCAATTGGTTTAATAGGTAATGCTGCATATTCAATTTTAACATTATCTATTTGTAGTCCAGATAATGCTAAGGATGCATTTAATTATCATTATCATGGTAATTTCTGGACTGATATTTGGGGCGCATCAAGCGCAGCTATAACCAATTTCTTTAATTATAAGAATTTAGCTTTAGGTTTATTTATGGGATTATTAATTTTTAAATTTAAGAAGCATCCAATATTTTATATTGCACTTGCTGCAGTTATTGGTATTGTTTTCCAATTTTAATAGAGGTTATTTATGAGTGTTTTAAAGTGTACAAATGTTTCATTTTCATTCGGAAATAGAACAATTTTAGAAAATGCATCTTTTGTTATGCAAAAGGGCGAACATATAGGTTTAATTGGTTTAAATGGAGAAGGTAAATCAACATTTATTAAAATGATTACTGGCTCACTTACACCTGATGAGGGTAAAATTGAATGGGCTAGAAGAATTACAACAGGATATTTAGATCAATATACAACATTAACTAAAGGTAAAACTATAATGGAAGTATTAAGAGAGGCTTTTGATCATATGTATGAATCTGAAGCTTATATGAATTCATTATATGAAAAAATGGCTGATGCATCAGAAGAAGAAATGAATCAAATGCTAGAAGAAACAGGTGAGATTCAATCTGAGCTTGAAGCATCAGGATTCTATGAGTTAGATGCTACTATTTCTGATGTAGCTAATGGTTTAGGCTTAGGTGATATTGGACTTGATAAGGATGTATCAGCTTTATCAGGTGGTCAAAGATCAAAAGTATTATTAACTAAATTAATTTTATCTAAACCAATGATTTTAATTTTAGATGAGCCTACTAACTTTTTAGATGAAGAACAAATTAATTGGTTAACTAATTATTTACAAAATTATGAAAATGCCTTTTTATTGGTAAGCCATGATGTACCTTTCTTAAATAAGGTAATAAATGTTATTTATCATATGGAAGATGGTGTTTTAACACGTTATACAGGTAATTATGACCAATTTATGGATATGTATAATTTAAAGAAGCGCCAACAAAATGTTGCATATGAAAAACAACAAAAAGAAATTACAAAATTAAAGGATTTCATTGCTAAAAATAAAGCAAGAGTTGCAACAACAGATTTAGCTAAATCAAAACAAAGAATGCTTGATAGAATGGAAATTATTGATAAAGCTAAAGAACAAATAAAGCCAACATTTAAATTTAAAGAATGTGGAGCTTCTGGTCGTTTTGTAATTGAGGCAAAAGATTTAGTTATTGGCTATAATGAACCATTGTCTAAAAAGCTTAATTTTGTTATTGAACGTGGTCAAAAAGTAGCTATCAAGGGTGCTAATGGTATTGGTAAATCTACATTGTTAAAAACAATGCTAGGAATAATTAAACCATTATCTGGTGAAGTAAAATTAGATTATAATATCCATTATGGATATTTTGCTCAAGAAGAGGAATATTCAAATAAGAATACTGCTCACCAAGAAATATGGGATGCTTATCCTGCCATGACTAATGCAGAGGTTAGAGGAGCTTTAGCTTCTTGTGGCTTAACAAAAGAAAAAATTGAATCTTTAATGATTGTTTTATCTGGTGGTGAAGCAGCAAAGGTAAGATTATGTAAAATAATGCTACTTGAATGTAATACATTAGTTTTAGACGAACCTACTAATCACTTAGATGTATTAGCTAAAGAATCTTTAAAAGAAGCTTTAAAAGCTTTTAAAGGAACAATTATATTAGTTTCCCATGAGCCTGAATTCTATTCTGATATTGTAACTGATATCTTAAATGCAGAGGAATGGACAACAAAAATCCTATAAAGGAGGATTTAGAAATGCTTTTAGAATTTAAAAATGTAAAAGTTGGATATAATCCAGATACAGAAGTTGAAATTAATAATAAAAAATATTTAATCCATGGTGTTATTGAAGGAGAAGATATATTAGTTGAAACTGATGCTAAATATCCATATTTAAAGGAAATTACAAAAAAGAGCCCACATCGTATACCTTTTAATGAAGAAGAGGTTGGTGGAGCTCAATTTCATCATATTGATTATGAATATGAATTAGAATTAAAGAAAAAATATTTAAATGAATTATTTTCACCATTTCATTTAAAAGAAATTAAAATAAATGGAATGGATAATCCATACAATTATCGTAATAAGTCACAAATGACTTTCAAATTATCTAAAACAAAAAGAATTATTTATGGATTATATGAAGAATATTCTCATAATATTATCACTGCTGATAATAATATTTTACAATCTGAAAAAGCCAATTTAGTTATTAAAGAATTAAATAAAATATTAGTAAAGCATAAAATAAGACCTTATGATGAAAAAACAAGAACAGGAAATTTACGTCACGTTTTAGTTAGATATGGCTTTAATTCTAAAGAATTAATGGTAGTATTAGTTACTAATGGTGAAATGTTTCCTGGAAGAAATAATGTCTTAACTGATTTAAAGAAATTAAATTTAGGAATAACTACAGTTGTTCAAAATTTTAATTCAAGAGATACATCAATTGTCTTAGGTGATAAAGAAAAAGTATTATATGGACCTGGCTTCATTTATGAATATGTAGGAGATTATAAATTTAAAATATCTCCACAAAGCTTTTTCCAGGTTAATACAAATGGAATGAAGATTTTATATGATCTTGCGATGAAAAATGCTAACATTACTAAAAATGATATCGTAATTGATGCTTATTCAGGTGTTGGAACTATTTCTATTTTTGCTGCTAAATATGCTAAGCAGGTATATGGTGTTGAATTAAATAGAAATGCTGTTTTTGATGCTAAAATCAATGCTAAAATAAATAATATTAAAAATGTAGAATTTATATGCAACGATGCTACAAATTATTTAACTAATCTAGCAAGAATAAAAGAGCATGTAGATGTAGTTATTATGGATCCACCAAGAGATGGTTCTACAAAAGCTTTTATAAATGCTATTAAATATTTAGGAGCTAGAAAAGCTATTTATATTTCTTGTAATCCTGAAACTTTAAAAAGAGATTTGTATCAATTCTTTGAAAATGGTTATGTTTTAAAATCAATTGAATCAGTTGATATGTTCCCTAAAACTGTTTCTTTAGAATGTGTTGCTGTTTTAGAATTAAAAGAAGATAAATTAGAAGAAACATTAAAAAAAATAAACACTCAAAAATTTAAAGAAAATAAGATTAAGTATATACCAAAGGCTGATATTGAAATGATGAGAGAAGATAAATATGAAGCTTATGGTTTTAAGAATAATAAAAATAAAAAACGTTAAGAATCCTTTTTTGGATTCTTTTTTTAAAAAAGAAAAATGAATTAATTAATGAAGTTAAAAAAGTTGAAAAAAGAAGAAGTTATAATAATAAGAAGTGATTAAATAAATATAAAAAATATTTATTTTTAAATATCTATTTGTTATAATAAAATCAGTTTGTTAGGAGCTTGAATTATGCATTATACATGTAATAAATGTAAATATGAATTTGATGTTGAAATTGCATTTCACCCACATCCAATTAATAGTTTTATTAGTGTTGGTGCATTTGGGTGCCCAATATGCCAAAAAGCATTAACAAAATCAAAGATTTGTCCAAAATGTGGATCTATAGATCTTAAGGAAAGTGTAAAAAAAGAGGTGTTTGAAAAATGAATGAAGTAAGAATCCAAGATGATTTATATGAAGCTGTAAATGGTAGCTGGTTAAAGGATGCTAAAATTCCTGAGGATAGACCAACTGCAGGTGGCTTTTCAGAGCTTGATCAAAATGTTGAAAAATTATTAATGAATGATTTTAAAGAATTAGCATTAGGTAATAAAAAAACAGATATTAAAGAAATGAAGGATGCTGTTTTAATCTATAAAAAGGTTATTGATTTAAAAAGAAGAGATGCTGATGGAATTAATCCATTATTACCTTTATTAGATTATATTGATGAAATTAAAAATGTAGCTGATTTAAATGAAAAATTAGTAGAATTAAGTTTAAATTCAGTACCACTACCTTTTGAATGTGGTGTAGAACCAGATATGAAGGATGCTACTAAAAATTCATTTGTTGTTTTAGGTCCTTCAATTATTTTACCTGATACAACATATTATTCTGATGATAATAAGGCAGGAGCTCAATTATTAGATATATGGAAAAATATGGCAGCAAATGCTTTAACATATACAAATTTAGCAAAAGAAAAACAAGAATTATATTTAAATGATACTTTAAAATTTGATGCTTTAATTGCTAAAAGAGTTAAGAGTCAATTAGAATGGGCTGATTATACAAAAAATTATAATCCAATGACTAAGAATGAAGTATTAAATTATTTAAAGCCATTAGATTTCGATAAATTTTTATCTGAATTCTACAAAGAAAAATTACCAGAAGAAGTTGTTGTATATGATCCTAGAGCAATCAAGGAATTTAATTTATTCTTTAATGAAGATAATTTCATTTTATATAAGCACTGGGCTTATGTAAAAACATTATTATTAGGTTCAACATTCTTATCTAATGATTTATATGAAAATTCAACTGTATTTAGAAGAGCCTTAATGGGTGTTGAAAAGAATCCTACATTAGAAAAGCAAGCATATCAATTAGCTTCTAGATTATATTCAGAGCCTATTGGAATTTATTATGGAAGAACTTATTTTGGTGAAGAAGCTAAAAAGGATATTATATCTTTAGTTAAAAAGATTATTGAAATGTATAAAGAAAGAGTTAAAAATAACGAATTCTTAGAAGAAAAGACTAAAGAAAAAGCTATATTAAAATTATCTACAATGGAAATTAAGATGGGTTATCCAGATAAAGCAAATAAAGTATATTCTTTATTAAAAGTTACAGAAGATGATTCATTATTTAAAGCTTGTCTAAATGTTAGAAAAGCTTTAATGCTTGATAATATTAATAAATTATTTAAGCCTGTAGATAGAACAGAATGGGCAATGCCAGGTCATTTAGTTAATGCTTGTTATAATCCATCAGCAAATGATATTACATTCCCTGCTGCAATTTTACAAAAGCCTTTCTATTCAATCAACCAAACAATTTCAGAAAATTTAGGTGGTATTGGTGCTGTTATAGGTCATGAAATATCACACGCATTTGATAACAATGGTGCTCAATTTGATGAAAATGGTAATTTATGTAATTGGTGGACTGAAAAGGATTATAAGAATTTCCAAGATTTAACTAAGAAAATGATTGAGCAATTCGATGGAATTGAATATCATGGTGGTAAAGTTAATGGTGAATTAGTAGTATCAGAAAATATTGCAGATAATGGTGGCGTTGCTGTAACACTTGCTATTATGCATAAGATACCTAATACAAACTTTGAAGAATATTTTAAAAACTGGGCTAAGGTTTGGTGTATGAAAGCTAAAGAAGAATATATCCAATATCTTTTAGTAAATGACGTACACTCACCAACAAAATTAAGAGCAAATATCCCACCAAGAAACTTCTCTGAATGGTATGAAACATTTGGTGTAACTGAAAAAGATCAAATGTATATTGAACCATCAAAAAGAATTATTATATGGTAATAATTTAATAAATTAATTATTAAAAACTTCTAATTATGAATTTTCTAATTGGAAGTTTTTTTATTGAATTTGCGTTGAAATCTTACACTTTTAAGCGTAAAATTAAATTAGGACTTTAAAAGAAATGTTTTGAAAGGGAATTAATTATGAAAAAGATTTTTATTGTTTTATTAATGATATTTTCATTATTTCTTTTTTCGTGTAAAAAGAATGATGATTTTAATGATGAAGTACCTATTTCTGAAAGAAGATCTTATGATGGAACTTTAAGAGATGATACTTTTTATTTTGTTGCACTAACAGAAGAAGAAAGTTCCAAAGATAAAGAATATAGTGTTTCTGATTTTGATTTAAAAAATTTATATTCAGTTGAATATTTTCTTAAACCAGATAATCCAGATGATTTATTGAATGTATCCTATTATGCAGAACTTAAGTTATTATTTAAAAATTTAACTTATGAAATAGCGAGAGAAAATGAAAAAATAATGAATAAAGATGAAAGAATACATCATTTTTTTGTTAATAAAGATTTTGATTTATCTAATCCTAGCTTTAATATTGTTGGTGCTTATTTAGAAACTAATCTTGACATAGATAAAATTTATTATTTATCAGATAAATGTAAAAATAATGTATCTAGTACTATTGTTAATGATATAGAAACTTTTAATTCAATAAAAAATAATTATAAATATGATAAATTATTAGGAATAGGATATTCTTATTATACAAAAAATGAATTTTGTGATAGGTATGATGAAAAATATTTTATTAATAATTCATTATTATATTTAAAAATAGAAACTGAATATATAGATTCTGGTTATTTGATAAAGAGCATATATCTTGAAAATGGGAAAATTTATATTAAATGTAATTGCTATACATATTGGAATAGAAAACAAGGTGCTAATACATATTATTATTTGTTTGAAATAAACGAAAAATTACAAATTAATGATATAGTTATTAATTATGAAAATTTATATTATTACATTTAATGGAGATATTTTTATGAAAATTATGAAGAAATTATTTTATATATTAATTGTAATAATTACAATTTTTCCTTTGTTTCTTTTAGAAATAAAAGTAGATGCAAATGAATTAGATTCTTCGCAAAGTATTTATCCTGATGATCCTTTATTAGATGAACAATGGGGATTGCGTGCAATACGAGCTTTTGAAGGCTGGAAATACGAACACGATGCCTCAAATATAACAATTGCAATAATAGATTCAGGAGTAAACTATAATCATGAAGATTTAAAAGGCAATTTTTCTTCTTCTTTGCATAAGACTTTTTTGAATCTATCTGGTGATGTGCCCTATGGATCTATTGGACATCACGGCACAGAAATCGCTGGAATCATTGGTGCAAAAGGAGATAATGGTATTGGTATTTCTGGTGTTTGTTGGAATGCTAATATTATCTCATTAAAAGATGGGCAAGAGGGTGATCCTATAAATAGGAAGAATCTAATTAATGCTATTAATTATGCGAATGAAATAGGCGTTGACATCATAAATTTAAGTCAAGGATGGAATTTTTATGAAGGTAGATATGAATATAATGACATAGACGTATATAACGCAATGAAAAATTTCAACGGCTTAATTGTATGTAGTGCAGGTAACGAGGGTAAAAACATAGATATATATTCACATTATCCTACTAATTATAATTTGGATAATATTATTGTAGTAGGAGGAATGAATAGCGATTATACTCCATGGATTGATTCTAATTATGGTAAAAATAATGTTGATATTTTTGCACCAGCGAATGCCTTTACGACAAAGAATGATGCAACATTGTATGGCTATACTGAAGCATATGGAACATCTTTTGCTGCACCATTTGTTACTGGTGCATTAGCACTATTAATGGCACATCATGAAAGAAAAGGAAATAAACTATCTGCGCTAAAAGCAAAAGAAATATTATTAAATAGTGCTAAAAAATCTTATTCTTTGAAAGATTATTGTGTTACTGGTGGTTATCTTGATTTACCAGATTTACTTCATAAGCATGAATATATGTACGAATATTATAATAAAAAACAGCATCGTCGCTATTGCTTAAATTGTGAAGAATCTTTTTATGAAGATCATAATTGGACAAGAGTTATGGAATATCCTATGCAATCAATTCCAAATTCATTTGATCCAAATGTAAGAATGATTTATGAATGCGTTGGTTGTGGCGCTAGAAGTTATGGACCAATTTTAGGTGATATAATTTAGGAGAAAAGAAATATGAAAAAGAAATTTATATTTATATTGTTTTTATTCTTAATATTATTATCTTCATGTTCTAAAGATGATAATGAAGTAAAATATGATAGACCAGAAAATGGATTTTTAGGAATAAATTATGATGGTTCATATTCAGATGGTACAAAGGTATATATAATTACTTTATCTAATGATGAAAGTTTAAAAGATAAGAATTATAAGATTTCTGATTTTAAATTAGAAAATTTAGTGTTAGTAGAAGAAATTGTAAAAGCTGTTGGAATTCAAAAGTTATATAAAAAAGAAAATTATCAGAAAGTATTAAGATTAACATTTAAAGATTTAGATTTTGATACTGATTATATAATTAGAAATAAAATGTCTAAAGATTCAAGAATATCATCTGTTGAAAGAGAAACAGAATATGAAATAGTATCATCATTTGATGATGGGGTTTACCTTAAAAATTTTAATACTAATTTAAATATTTCAAATATGTATTATATTAACCATGTAGGTACTAATAAAAGTGATTCAATAATAGTTAATAATCTAAATGAATTTTTAAATGTTAAAGATAATTTTAAATATAGATATATGGATGAAGAAGTATTAGAAAAATATGATGATGCATATTTTGAGAATAATTCATTAATGTATTTTGAAGTTTATAGTGGAAATAATGGCGATCAACTAGTTTTAGATAGTATTTATGAAATGGATGATAAAATTGAAATAAATTGTTCATATTATTCTACAAGTGGAGCTGATGCAGGAGTAGAATATTATTATTTATTAGAAATAAATGGTAAATTAATGAATAAAAAAATAGTTTATAATAGACATTCATGTGGTAGTTTGTGGTATTTATTCTAAAATGAGCAATGTAAGAAAAATTCCAATAAAATGTTAATGTTTTATATTTATTTTTGTTACAAAATTTTTATTTTTTTAAGTAAAATTTAAGTTAATAACATAATATAACATTGTTGAAAGATTATTTTAGCAAAATTATTTACTAAAATATAATCAGAAAAAAGGAAGTGCTATATTATGAAAAAATTAAAATTATGGATTTTATTAGGAATCGGTATTTTTATATTAGGACTTACAGCTTGTGATGTAAAAGATGTTGCATCTTTAATTACAACTGATAGTTCTAAAAATGAAATTAGCTATGTAGAAGAAACTAAAGATAATACTGAAGATGTAGAAGAAAAAGATGAAGAGGATGTAGAAACTGAAACGCCAGATTTAGTTGAGGAAGATAATAAAAATACTGATACTACTAATGATAATTCAGAACAAATTATTACTAACAAATATGAATTATTAGCTGAAAAATTATATCAATATGAACAGGATTATGAAACATTATATGGTTATGGTGAACTTGGAAATGATAGATATGGTTCACTTATGCAAGATGTTTATAAATCATTTTATCAAGATGCACATGATTTTTTAGCAAGTTCTGAAGATTATGAGATTTATTCATCTTCAAGCTTTGATTATATAATTATTGGTGAATATGAATATAAAAATTCTAAATATACAGATATCATTGCCTCTGCATGGATAACTTTTATTGAAGAAAATCCTTTATATTATTTTACTTATACAGCTTATACAATTAAGACTAATGGTAGTGGAAATAATAAGACATATTCATTCTTATTTTTAGGTGGAACTGATTATGCTAAGGCAGAAGATAGATATGAAGCAAATGAAGCTGTTTTAAATATGCTAGAAGAATTTTATTTAGAATATGAAAATTTTGAATCAAAAGATGATTACAGTGTTTCAAAAATGATTCATGATTATATTTGTAACAAAATAGAATATGCTTATGATGAAGAAGGTAATGCATCAGAAGAATATTGGGCTCATAATATTTTAGGTGTAGCATTAAAAGGTAAGGGCGTTTGTGAATGTTATGCAGAAACATATTTATTATTTAGTTATTTAACTGATTTAGATTGTTTGATTGTATTAGGTGAAAGTGGTGGTGGAGGCCACGTATGGAATTATGTTAGTGTTGATGGTGTTTGGTATGGACTTGATGCTACATGGGATGATGGAGATGAAATTAATTATGATTATTTTTTAGTCTCAGATAGAATAATGTCTAAAGCTCATCAAGCAAATAATTCATATTATTATGGAATTGATTATCAGGTTGATCTACCAGAATTATCTACATCAAGCTATGATACATCAAAGGATGTTATAGATAATCATCCGGTATATCCTGTTTATCCAATTATTATTCCTGGTCCTGGTTATTGGCCTAGATATAGATAAAAAATGGCTCAATCTTATGATTGAGCTTTTTACATAATTATGATAAAATTTTATTAGTTTATTAAGTGAGGAAATTAAAAAATGCCAGTAGAAATTAATGTTGATCAATTTGAAAAGAAAGCTAAATTTTCAAATAAAAGAAGAATGGAAAGAAGTTATACATCAATCGCTTCACATCCTGAAGAATATTTAACATATAAACCAATGGGAATGACTGATAAATTCTTATTAGAAATTACATGTGATAAAGAAGATGTTGATGGTTTACAAAAATTCTTTGTTGAAAAAGGATATAAAATCATAGGTGCTGAAAAAACTTATTTTATGGAAAGAGAAATAGAAGATTTCCATAAATATAAAAATGTTTTAAAGCCAGAAGTTATTGAAGCTTATGAAGCTGAAGAGGAAAAGTTGAATCAATTTTTAAAGGATTTTAAGAATTATAAGGATGCTAAAACAGAAAATGATGTAATGTTTTATTTATATCCATACAATGATAAAATTGAAACATTATATGAATTTATATTAAATGAAAAAGAAGATTTATTAAAATATTCTAAAGAAAAGGATATCACAATTTTAATGGGTATTGCATCTTTTTCTAAAACTGTTTCTGGTTTTATTGGATTCAATTTCTTTGATTTAGATGAGGCAGAAGAAGGGAAAGAAGTAACAGTTGATTTTGCATATAATTTTGTTGTGAATATTGATTTTGATGAGCCATTAAATGTTTATGCAACAGCACTACTTTTAAAAGGTTTCACAAATGATAAAGATGATTTAGCAAATGTTAATTATCATATTGTTGCTAAAGAATATTAACATTAAAAAAAGTTCAGCAATTTGCTGAACTTTTTGATTATTTAATTATTCCACCTGATTCAGGAATTAAATCATAATATGTATATTCTAAAACTTTTGTTGTTGTCTTACCATAAGCATCTGTATATGATAAATATAAATAAATAGATGGAGCATCAACTGTAATAGGAACTGGGAATGTATTTACTTTTGCAGGGAAATCAATTTGTCCTGAAATTGTAAATGATTTGTAATTAGAAGGTGATGTAGATCTAGCATTTTCTTCTGATTCACAGAATTCTAATGATTTAGGTGCTGAAGAAGAAGGATATTTGATAAATCCAACCCAAGGGGCTGCCATACAAATTGAAGCATAAACTGTACCATTTTTAATAGTAGGTGTATTTTCATATTTATAAAGTGATAATTTATAAACAGCTTGTCTTGTTGTAGATGTTGTGTTTTCATCTTCTACATAAGATGTACATTTTAAAACAACACCGAATGTATCAAATTTCTTTGCTTTTATTCTTTCATCAACCTTATTGAATGTTTCATCTGTAAAATTTGTTGCTGTACCATTTGAAATTGATTGTGTTACAAATGGTTCATATTTAGATTTTTGTGATTCTGTAACATAGCTTGTAATAGTTGTTATGATAAAAGCTAATACTACTAATACTAAAGCTACGAAAATTAATGTGAATAAATTTCTCCCAAATGGAAGCTTTTTCTTTTTTGTTTCTTTATTATTTCCCATATAAAAAACCTCGCTTAATTTATTATATCAAAATAAGTTATAAAAATCATTAAGAAAAAGAAAAAAATATATGCACTCCTATAAATTATATTTATAGAAAAGATGTTTTTAGATTGACTAAAAAGTATAAAAAAAGTATAATAAATTTGATAGGTTTTATAGAAAAATAAAATTTATAATGACAATATAGGGGAGGCAATTATGCAAACAATAATATATGCTGCCTTAGAAACAGGCGTTTGGATTGCCCTTATTATTTTGTTTTTAGTTTTAGGCGCTGCAGCTGGTGGATTCATTGGCTATACAATCCGTCTAAAACGGCATGATAAAACAATTTCTAATGCTAAAGAAGAAGCTAGAAAGATTGTTAATCAAGCTAATGATGAAGCTAATCAAAGAAAGAAAGAACTTATTAATGATGCTAAAGAAGAAATTGCTGTTTTAAAGCAAGAAGCAGATCAAGATATTAAAGATAGGAAAAGCGTAGTAGTTGAGCTTGAAAATAAACTTAATCAACGTGAAGATATGCTAGATAGACGTTCATCTAATCTTGATCATCGTGAAGATATCTTAAGCACAAGAGAAAGTAAGCTTGATGAGAAAAAAGCTGAATTAGAACAACAAAATATTAAGGTTGAAGCAATTTTAAAGAAGCAAGAACAAAAATTAATTGAAATAGGGAATTTAACTAAAGAAGAAGCTAAAAAGCTTATTATGGATAATGTTAAAGAATCTATGAAAATTGAAATTGCTTCATTCATTAAGGATGAAGAAGAAAAAGCTAGAGATATAGCTCAAGCTAAAGCAAGAGACGTATTAGCTTTAGCTATTCAAAAGTATGCTGGTGATTCAATTTCTGAAACAACAGTATCTACAGTATCACTTCCTGCAGAAGAAATGAAAGGAAGAATCATTGGTAGAGAAGGTAGAAATATTAGAACTATTGAATCATTAACTGGTGTAGATTTAATTATCGATGATACTCCTGAAGCAATTGTTTTATCAGGATTTGATCCTGTAAGAAGAGAAATTGCTAAAAAGTCTTTAGAGGTTTTAGTTTCTGATGGAAGAATTCACCCAGCTAGAATTGAAGCTGTTGTTGAAAGATGCAGATCAGAAGTTGAAATGTCTATTAGAGAAATGGGAGAAGATGCCGTATTTAAAACTGGTGTTGGTAAGGTTCATCCAGATTTAATTAAATTATTAGGAAGACTTCATTTCCGTACAAGTTATGGTCAAAATGTATTAGATCATTCAATTGAAACTGCAATGCTTGCTGGAAAGCTTGCTGCTGAAATTGGTGAAAATGAAATTTTAGCAAGACGTGCTGGATTATTCCATGATATTGGTAAAGCAGTAGACCATGAAATTGAAGGTTCACATGTTGAAATTGGTGTTGAAATAGCTAATAAGTATCATGAACCAAAAGAGGTTGTTGATGCAATAGCTTCACATCATGAAGATGTACCACCAAAAACTGTTATTGCAGTTTTAGTTGCAGCTGCAGATGCTTTATCTTCAGCAAGACCTGGTGCTAGATCTGATTCATTAGAAAATTATACAAAGAGATTAGAAAACCTAGAAGCTATTTCTAATAGTATTAAGGGTGTTCAATCATCATTTGCTGTTCAAGCAGGTAGAGAAGTTAGAGTTATCGTTAACCCTGAAGAGGTTGATGATGTATCTACATTCTCAATTGCAAGACAGATTAAAGAAGAAATTGAAAACAAGCTTTCTTACCCTGGTACTATTAAGGTTACTGTTGTAAGAGAAACAAGAGCTGTTGAGGTTGCAAAATAATTAATAAAAGAGTGAATTATTCACTCTTTTTAAATCTTTAGGAGGAACGTATGAAAATACTATATTTAGGTGATATCGTTGGTGAGGCAACAATTGATGCTTTAAAGATTGCTATAGAAGATATTAAAAGAGATTATAAAATTAATATGGTACTTGCTAATGCTGAAAATGTAACTCAAGGTAAAGGCTTAAGCCAAAAACATTATAAGGCTTTAAAATCAATTGGTATTGCTGCAATGAGTATGGGAAATCATACTTTTTCAAAATCAGAAATTAAAGATTATATTGATGATGCATCTATTGTAAGACCTGCAAATATTAATACAAAATATGGTAAAGGCTACATGATTATTAATTATAATGATAAGAAGATTGCATTAGTAAATTTAATGGGACGAGTTTTTATCAATTCACCTTTAGATTGTCCTTTTAAAACAATGGACAATTTATTAAAAGAAATAAAAGCTGATCATATTATTGTTGATTTTCATGCTGAAGCAACAAGTGAAAAGAAAGCTTTCTTTTATGATTTTTCGGGTAAGGTTGATGCTGTTTTAGGTACTCATACGCATGTTCAAACGGCTGATGAAGAGGTTTATAATAACACATGCTATATAACAGATTTAGGTATGTGTGGACCTAAAGAATCAATCCTAGGTGATGATAAGGATATGGTTATAGAACGCTTTAGAACTGGGGTATTTGATAGACTAAAGGTTTCAAGTGATAAAGAATTTATTATTTGTGGTGCAATTCTTGATTTTGGACCTGTTAATAAAATTACTAGAATTAATCTTAAATATAAGCTATAATAGCTTTTGTTTAAAATAGAGGTGTTATAATGACTAAATTAGATAAAGATATAGAAAAGATGTTTTTACCATCTTTAAAGGCAGCAAAATTAAGAAAAAAATTGCCAACAGAAACAATTAATTATAAAGTTGAAGAAAAATATAAAAATTTAGGTTTAAATAAAACTTATTATATATACACATATGGCTGTCAAGGAAATATGGCCGATTCTGAAATTATGGCTGGTATTTTAGAATCAGTTGGATATACATTATCAGAAGATCCAATTGATGCAGATGTAGTATTGTTAAATACTTGTGCAGTAAGAGAAAATGCGGAACAAAGAATTTGGGGTGTTTTAGGCCAATTAAAGGGCAGAAAGAGAACTCACCCTGATATGATTATAGGTATTTGTGGATGCATGCCTCAAGAGGAAAAAGCAACTAATAAATTAATTAATTCTTATGAATTCGTTGATATTATTTTTGGAACTCACAATAGAGATCATTTACCTCAATTATTAAAGGAAGCATATGATACAAAAGAAACTGTTGTTGAAGTAATTTCAAATGAAGGCTATATTTTAGAATGCGCTCCAAAAAGAAGAGAATCTAATTTTAAAGCATGGGTACATATCATGTATGGATGTGATGAATTCTGTACATATTGTATTGTTCCTTATACAAGAGGTAAGGAACGCTCACGTGCTAAAGAAGATATTTTAGCTGAAGTTAAAGAATTAAAGGAAGCAGGCTATAAAGAAATTACATTATTAGGTCAAAATGTAAATGCTTATGGTAAGGATTTAGGTGATGGTTCTTATACTTTTGGTGATTTATTAGTTGATATTGATAAAATTGGTATCGATAGAGTAAGATTTACATCACCACATCCAAGAGATATGGATGAAAAGGCAATGCAAGCAATGAAAAATTGTAAGAGTGTTATGCCTCATCTACATTTCCCTGTACAATCAGGAAATGATAGAGTTTTAAAAATAATGAATAGAAAATATACAAGAAAAGATTATATGGATAAGATTAATAGATTACATGAATTAATTCCTGATATTTCTATTACTACAGATATTATAGTTGGTTATCCTGGTGAAACTTATGAAGAATTTAAAGATACTGTATCTTTAGTAAAAGAAGCAGGATTTGAAGGAGCATATACATTTATTTATTCTCCAAGAGAAGGAACACCTGCAGCCTCAATGCCTGATCCTATTTCTTTAGAAGAAAAGCATAAATGGTTTGATGAATTATGTGCCGCAACAAATGAAGGATATTTAAAGGGCCATGAAAGATTTGTTGGTAGAGTTGTTGAGGTTTTAGTTGAAGGACCAGCTAAATCAGGTGAAAATATGATGTCTGGTTATACTCCTAATAATAAATTAACTCATTTTGAATCAACTGATGAATCTTTAATTGGTAAATTTGTTAAAGTTAAAATTACTAAAGCCAATACTTGGTTTATGATAGGTGATTTGGTTGAGTAATATAGATAAATTACAAAATTATATTTCTAATTTAGATGAAACTAAAAGATTTAAAGAATTAGAAAATTATATTAAAAATAATAAAAAAATAAAAAAGCTATATGATGATATGCTTTTAAAACAAAAACAATTAGTTAATGCTAAAGAATTTAATCAAAAAGAACAAGCAAAAATTTATGAAGAAGAATATAATAAGCTTCAACAAGAATTATTAGATATGCCTTTTGTAGAAGAATTCTTAGAGCTTGTTGATATTTTAAATTCAAAGCTTAATATCATTTCATCAGAACTTGAAGATAAATTAGAAAAAATTATAAATGATTAAAATAAAAAAGAGGTTAAACCTCTTTTTTTAATTACCTATTGATTGAATTTCAGAAACATCATTTAAAACTTCATTTTTATATGATGCTTTTAAGATTATTGGAGTTAGGAATGATGTTAATAGAATTAATACTAAGATGAATGGTTGAATTGATGATGAAATAATTCCAGCATCAATACCCTTTTGAGCAGATATTAAGCATACCTCAGCTCTAACCATCATACCGATACCGCATCTAAATGAATCTTTAAATGAATATCTAGAAATCTTAGCACCTAATCCACATCCAAATAATTTACCAGATATACCAGCTAATATGAATAATAATCCAAATAAGATAAATGATGGTTCAATTGATGAAAATGATCCAATAGAAGTTAAACCTACCTTTGCGAAGAAAACAGGTGTAAATATTAAATAAGAAGTTGTATCAGCTCTTTTTTCAATATATCCTGAATCTCTTGTACCAGATAAGAAAATACCTGCAAAGAAAGCACCTGTAATATCAGCAATACCAAACCATGCTTCAGCTGCATATGCATAGAAGAACGCGAATGCTAATGCGAAGATAGGAAGTCTTCTGTGGTGGTCATATCTATTTGATAATTTTTTAAATATAATTCTTACTAATATACCAACTATTATAGCAAATACGAAGAATAAAGCTGTTTTACCAAAAACAATACCAATTTGTCTTCCTACATCACTTGAATCTCCTGAAACTAAAGCTCCATCTAATGAAATGATTACAGAAAGAATAATAACACCAATAATATCATCTAGAATAGCTGCTGATACAATTGCTGTACCAATTGGTGATTTTAATCTTCCTAATTCCTTTAAGGCAGCAACTGTAACAGATACAGAAGTGGCTGTTAGAATAACACCATAAAATATATTTCTAAATAATACTTTAGGCTCACTTAAGCTACCAGGTAGAACAAGTGATACTAAAAAGCCTAAGCCTAATGGAACAATTACACCTAATGCTGTAATTACTAAGGAAGCAAGTCCTGTTTCTTTAACTTGATTAATATCTGTTTCAAGTCCTGCTGAAAACATTATTAATACTACACCGATTTCAGCTAAGAATGATATACCTTTTGTTGCATCATCTGTTATTAAGCCTTGATTAGGTATTAAAGTTATTAAACCTAATAATATACCAGTTAATAATAAACCAATTACTTGGGGTAATCCTATTTTCCTACATCCGATTGAAAGTAGCTTAGATACAACAAGTATTAAAGCTAAAGGAAATAAGATTTGATAAAAATTTATGGAATCCAAAATATGATACCTCCTTTTTTCTCAACGAATACGATTTTATCACTTTCATAATGATTTGTTAAGAAAAAAATGAAATATATAAATTTTTTTAATAGAATATATTGTTTTAGTTATAACTTTTACAATCATTATTGTGTTATTTTTTCCTAGATTATATTAAAAAAAGTTTTATAATGTCTATGAAAAGAGATGAAGATATGGAAAATAAACAAGTTCTTAGAAGAAAAAGAATTTTAAGTGGTAATTTATGGTCTACAGTTTTAGTAATTATAGCTCCACTTGCCTTATATCAGCTTTTTAATAGCTTTTATTCACTAATTGATGCGGCAATATGTGCTCAAATATCAACTGGTGCTCAAACTAAGGTTGTAGCAATTAATCAAATAAAATCAACAATTTCAGCCTTTGGTGCAGGTCTTGCTGCAGGAGGAGCAGTATTAGTTTCTAGAAGATATGGTGCAGGAGATATAAAAGCGGCAAAATATAATGCTTCAAATATGTTATTTATGTCACTTGTTTTAAGTGCTATCTTATGTTTAATATTAATTCCTTTAGCATATCCTTTATTACTTTTATGCGCTGTACCTGGAGCTGGTGATAGCGAAGTTATTTTATATTTTAGCTTACAGCTTGTTGAATTAGTTTTTGTTTCTATTAACAATGTATTTATAGGACTAGAAAAAGCTAAAGGTAATTCTAAAATTATAATGTTATTAAATTTATTAGTTTTAATTGTTAAAATATCTTTAACATGCATGTTTGTTTTTGGTCTTAATTTTAAAAATATTATTTATGTTGAAGTAGCAACAATTATAGCTCAAGCATTACTTACAACAATTGGATTATATATAATGTTTAATAAAAATAATATTATATCTTGTGAATTTAAAATGCTTTTACCTAAGAAAAAATATGTTTTACCTATTTTAAGATTATCAATTCCTATTTTCTTAGGAAAATTTGTAATGAGCTTAGGAAAAGTAATAGTTAATTCAATGTGTGGTCATTTCTGGAATTCATATCAATCTGATGTTGTAATAGGTTCTTTAATTGTAGGAACATTAGGTGTATCTAATAATATTTGTGGCTTGATTACATCACCTACAAATTCATTTGAAGAAGGAGAATCAACTATTGTTTCTCAAAATTTAGGAAATATGAATATGAAAAGAGCTATAAAAGCTTTTATAGTAACAATTATTTATGTTTCAGGAGTATCTTTATTAGGATATATATTAATGAGATTTGTATTTATAAATCAATTAGTAGAATTATTCTCAAGCCCTGATAAGGATGCTGAAATTTATAAAAACATGGTTAAGGAAATATTTGTTTGGGATTCACTTTCAATTCCTGCCTTAGGATTTACAGCTGGTGTATTAGGATTGTTATATGGATTTGGTCAAACAAAATTATCAACTATATTAAATTTATCAAGAATAGGCTCAAGAATAATTATTTTATTAATATTACATTCATCAGCACCTGATTTAAGTCCTACTTTATGTGCTGGCTTATCAATGGGTATTTCAAATACTGTTATATTAGTTATTTCTATTATTTTCTTAGTTGTTTTCTTATTAAGAATAAAGAAGAATGGTTATTTAGGAATGCATATGTCAGATCCTGAACCTGAAGTATCTGAATTAAAATTTGAATAATATAAAAAATGAAGCCAACTAAGTTGGCTTTTTATGTCGTTTGTGATATATTTATTGTTGCAAGAAAAAGAAACAAGGGGATTTAAAATGAAAAAGAATTTAATTTTATATGTTGCGGCAATAACTACATTAATTATATTGCTTGCAGGAACTGTTACTACATTAATTAATTATTTATTGTATGTTAGATTTTCTAGGGATTATATTTTTAGTATAATCATATTATTTGTAGTGATTATTACTACAATCATATTTATCGTTCTTTCTTTAAAAGAAGCTAAAGATAAAAAAATGATTAATAAGAATGTAGCTTTAATGTTATTTATAGGTGTAGTAGTATTTGTTAGTATAATGTTTTTATTTAGAACTAATGCTTTAGTTAAATATTTAACGACACGCCCATCTATTGATGAAACTGGTGATGTAAAAGATATGATAATTGCAGGCAATATTGATGCTGTTATTAAATATGTATTTAGTACTGCAGAATATGTAATATTATTGTTATTATCTATATTCTGTTTAAAAAATGTAAATAATTATGTAGAAGAAGAAAAAAGTTCACTTTAAAGTGAACTTTTTTGATTGTTAGCTTGCTTGAATTTCCATGAAAATTGGAATAACAATTGGCTTTCTATCTGTTTTTTGATAAATTACTGCTTCAAGCTTTTCGGCAAGTGATTTTTTTAATGCTTCAATGTTTAATACTTTAGTATTAGCCATTTCTTCTTTTACAAATTCTTTTGCAATTTCAACAAAATATTTTGTTAATTCTTCAGAATCCTTCATATAGATGAATCCACGAGATACAACCTGTGGTTCTAATAATAATTGTTTTGCTTTAGGATCAATTGTTAATACTAAAGAAAACATTCCATCGTCTGATAAAGCTTTTCTTTCTCTTATGATTGTTCCTGATACATCACCAATAGAAGTACCATCAATATAAACATCACCTGCAGAAGGAATATGACCTGCAATTCTTCCTTGTTGTTGTTCGTTAAATGCAACAACATCACCATTTTCTAAAATGAAGATGTTATCAGGATTTACACCAGTTTCAATTGCTAAATCCTTATGAACTCTTTGCATACGATATTCACCATGAACAGGTAAGAAATATTTTGGCTTAATTAATGATAACATTAGCATTAATTCCTTTTTAGCAGCGTGTCCTGTTGTGTGTGTATCGATGATTGGTGAATTTACAATTACGTTTGCACCATGCTTGAATAATTGGTTGATTGTTTTGTTTACACTCTCTTGGTTTCCAGGAATTGGAGAAGAAGAGAAGATGATTGTATCACTTGGCATTAATTTAATGTGTCTATGTGATCCATTTGCTACTCTAGATAAGGCTGCAAGAGGTTCACCTTGAGAACCAGTACATAATAGACATACTTCATTTGGTTTAAATAAATCAATTTCTGTTGCGTCTATTATCGTTCCTTTAGGAGCTTTAATATAACCTACCTGTTGACCTACTAAAATAGTTTTTTCCATTGAACGACCAAATATGGCTACATGTCTATTGTTTTCAACACAAGCTTCAATAATTTGTTGAACTCTATACATATTTGATGCGAAAGTAGCAACAATTATTCTATCTTCAATTTTGGCAAATAATTCTTTAATTGATGCTCCAATTTTTCTTTCTGATTCAGAATATCCATCTCTTAAAGCGTTAGTAGAATCGGCTAGCATACACAATACGCCTTCTTCACCAAGCTTGGCAAGCTTTTCAAATTCTACGCCAGGTCCTACTGGAGTTAAATCAATCTTAAAGTCACCTGTATGGAAAATTGTTCCTATATCTGTTTTAAATACAATTCCGAATGAATCAGGAATTGAGTGTGTTAATCTTACGAAAGATACTTCAACACCGGGGAAATTATATACGAAGTGTGCTTTAAATTCTATGATGGTAGTAGTAGATAATAATTCTGGATAATCTTCTAATTTATTTTCAATTAAATCAACTGTTACACCAGCTGCGTAAATTGCAGGGATTTTAACTTGCTTTAATAAGAAAGGTATACCACCAATATGATCTTCGTGTCCATGTGTTATGAATAGACCTTCAATACGATGTTCATTTTCTTTTAAATATGTAAAATCAGGGATTACATAATCAACACCTAATAAATGCTCATCTGGGAATAATACACCAGCATCGATTATATATAATCTTTCTAAATAATCGATACAGTACATATTTTTACCAACTTCACCTAAGCCACCTAAGGCAAAAATGCCGATTTCTCCCCTACCTTTTATTTTGTCCATTATATTCATCCTTTCATAATAGAATAAATCATATATTAATTATAATACATAATAATATTATTTTCAAAGGCTGTTATACGCTTTCATTGATATTTTCAATAATATGTAATAACTTTATTGGAAAAAATATAATTATTATGATATAATAATTTGCGAATTTTTAGTGAGGTGTTACCGATGAAGGCAAGTAAAATGTTAATTTCAACTTTAAAAGAAGCACCAAGTGAAGCAAAAATTGCATCACATGTTTTATTACTTCGTGCAGGTTTAATCAAAAACGAAGTTGCTGGTGTATATAATTATTTACCACTTGGCTTAAGAGTTTTAGATAAGGTTGAAAAAATTATAAGAGATGAAATGGATGAATCAGGAGCATTAGAAATTAGATGTTCTGCATTACAACCAAAAGAATTATGGGTTGAATCAGGAAGATGGCAAAAATATGGTCCTGAATTAATTAGACTTAAAGATAGACATGATAGAGAATTCTGCTTAGGACCAACACATGAAGAAATATTTACTTCAATGGTTAGAGAATTAGTTAAATCATCTAAGCAATTACCTTTAAATATTTATCAAATTCAAACAAAATATAGAGATGAATTAAGACCAAGATTTGGTCTAATGAGATCTAGAGAATTCATTATGAAGGATGCTTATTCTTTTGATAAGGATGAGGCTGGATTAGAAGTATCATATCAACAAATGTATGATACATATGATAAGATTTTTAGAAGATGTCACCTACATTTTAGACCGGTATTAGCTGATACAGGAAATATTGGTGGAAATGGCTCTCATCAATTTATGGCTTTATCTGAAATTGGTGAATCTGAAATTGCTTATTGTGAATGTGGTTATGCAGCTGATACTGAAAAAGCTACATCTAAGATTGATGAATATCAAGGAAAAGAAGAAAAACCATTAGAGGAAGTATATACACCTTGTGATGGTACAATCGAATCATTAGAACGTGAATTTAATTTTAATGCTAAGGATATGAGCAAGGCTGTAATTTATCATGATTTTATGAATGAAAGATTTATTATTGCTTTAGTAAGAGCTGATAGAGAAGTTAATTTAATTAAGGTTGTAAATGAATCTAATTCAAATGAAAACTATATTAGACTTGCTACTGATGAAGAATTAGAATCTTTAGGATTAGTAAAAGGATTTGTTGGACCTGTCGGTTTAAATAATGATAAGATTGATTTATATGTTGATTTTGAGCTTGAAAATCATAAAGGCTTCTTAGTTGGTGCTAATAAAAAGGATTATCATATTAAAAATGCTAAATATGGTAGAGATTTTAAAGGCAAATTATGTGATTTAAGAACTGTAAAAGAAGGAGATATTTGTCCTTGCTGCGGTAAGCCTTTAAAGATTGAAAGAGGTATTGAGGTTGGTCAAATATTCAAACTTCAAACAAAGTATTCAGAACCAATGAATTGTGTTTATGTAGATGAAAATGGTAAAAACAAGCCAATGGTTATGGGTTGCTATGGTATTGGTGTTACAAGAACTATTCAATCTATTGTTGAACAGTTCCATGATGATGCTGGTATTAAGTGGCCATTAAATGTTGCTCCTTATCAAGCAGTTGTAGTACCTGTTAATTATAAAGATGAAGCTCAAAGAAAGCTTGCAGATACATTATATGAATCATTAAAGGCAAATGGTGTTGAAGTTGTATTTGATGATAGAGATGAACGTCCTGGCTTCAAATTTAAGGATTGGGAATTAATTGGTATTCCTTTCATGATTATTTGTGGTAAGAGATCTGAAGAAGGAATTGTTGAATTTAAAACTAGAGCTACTTTAGAAAAAGAAGAATTAACAATTGCTGAAGCATTAAACAGAGTCTTAGATGCAATTGAAGAAGAAAAGAAATATAATGATGCAATTTAATTAAATGCTCATTTATGGTATTTGTATGAAATGGACTATCATTTTATGATGGTCCTTTTATTATGTTAGGCGAAGCCTCACATGAAAACCGCCTGCTATGCAGGTGAGAATCGAAAAGCGGTAGCGTTGCATAAAATAAAAACCTCCAATATAATGTAATTGGTCTGGCAACCGAAAACATTATAAGGAGGCGAT
>JAEEGL016065002.1_pt1 | contig 54833 bp, 53 predicted proteins | sample 9134231 | NCBI WGS metagenome assembly JAEEGL01 (sample SAMN16246548, study PRJNA631951) | gut metagenome | biome: gut microbiome; feature: rumen; material: fiber-attached | host: Bos | place: Iran: Karaj | collected 2018-10
TATGGTGGAACGGATAGGGGACGGCGGTTTCGGCGTAAAGCCGGGCGTGTACGAATATCGGCCCACCTATATGCCCGCCGGCATGTCCATTGCCGAGGCCCGCGAATGCCTGAAGGCCATCAAGGCGGCTGCCCCCAGCTACGGCGTCTTTGACGTGGAGACGCTGAGGCGCTTTGCGGCCGATTATCCCGAGGAGGGCCAGCAGGCCATAGCCCCGGACTGCAACATCCCGTCCGCGAGCGTACGTGCCGTACCGCAGTACTTCGTGCTGGGCACTTTGGACCGGACGGTGGGCCGGGAGCCCATGGAGGCCTATGTAGAGCACCTCAAGGCCGCCGGCCAGAAGGCCGAGCTGGTTATCGTGGACGGTGCCAGCCACGCCTTCTTCGACTGGAAACCGGACCAGCGCACCAAAGACACCTTCGCCAAGTACGGTGTCCCCTACGCAAAGGATATGTTACGCTTCTTCAACGAAGTGTTCTATCAATAGTTGGTTATTTGATTGTGGACGGTTCCCGGACGCCGTGAGGTCTCCGGGAATCTTTTTTTTATAAAAAAACATGAGAATCCTTTGCTAATTCAAAAAAAGTGTATACCTTTGCAGTCCACAATCGGGGTATTAGCTCAGTTGGTAGAGCGTTTGAATGGCATTCAAAAGGTCAGGAGTTCGATTCTCCTATGCTCCACAAAAAAGCTCGGCAGTTTGCCGGGCTTTTTTTGTTGGACCTCCTTGTCTTGCCGCCAATCCACAAAACTGGCCCTGCAGTGCGTTCCAACTGTATTCGCGGCAAGGAAAATAACTCATTTGGCCAAAACCGTTGCCGCCATTACGAGAATGACCTGCCTCACCCCGCAGATGATCACCCGACTGCTGGACGGCACATCGGCACCTACCCGTCTCACCGAACTCAGCGTCCGGGCGGTTGCCTGGGACTTCTATTTCTACAAGAAACGCTTCTGGGTGCTGGACCTTTGCAGGGATTGGAAGTGGCGTAAACCCTCCTGCTGGCTGATGAATCTGCCCTATGTGGCCGATCCGTTCTTGAACTATCCGGACCATCGGGCCGAGATTTTGCAGTAAAAGCGCTAAACTCGTTTGATTATGATTAAGTGTTTACACATTGCCTTGGTTGCGCTGTCAATGCTCGCCGGTGCGCACAAGATTTCCAGCGTCGAGAGCTCCGGCGCATGGGTGTATCTCTACGATGACACCGGCCACAAGTATAAGACGCTCAGCGCCAGCACCGTCGGCGAAGTGAAAGGATACAGTGCCTCGTTCTTTGTCTCCCGGAATGGTGCCTGGATTTATCTCTGGGATTCAGAGGGTACCAAATACAAGACGCTCAGCTATTCTACCGTGGGAGATGTAACCGCCGTCTCCGGAGAGACCTTTACTTCCAGGAACGGCGTCTGGATCTACACCTGGGACAAAAACGGGAAGAAGGTTAGTACAAGGGCCGCAAGATAGCGTAGCAGGCTATTGCTCCAGGCCTTTCCCGTCCACGAGGCCGGAGAGGCCGGGGCGGCGGAAGAAGAAGCCGGTGAAGAGGCCGTCGGTTTCGCGGGGGGAGAGTTCGTCGTAGATGCAGGGGGTCTGGTGGCGGCCTTGTTTGTTGAGGAGTCCCCAGAGGCCGTTCTGCTTCACAAGGAAGTAGTAGGTGGGCATCTTCTGCCGTGCCACCAGGCGCGCGGCATAGAAATGAATCTCCTCATACTCGCAGGGAATGGCCGATTGTTTCTTGAGGGGGTTTTCCAGGGCGCCCCAGAGGCCGTTTTCGTCCATGCAAAGGGTGGCGGTTTCACCGTTGGAGGATTCCGTACGGAGGTACGGGGCATCGGCGGTGACGGGCTTCAGCGCGCTGCCGAACTGGTCGAAAGTCTTGGAAACACCGGCAAAGCGGACATCGGCTTTATCTCCTTCAATTGAAACAACTCTACCCGGGCCGAGTGAGTCGTGGACCACCCACTGGCCTTCGCGGAGGGCGCCGGGCGTGTCATCGGCCCGGAATTCGGGGTAGTTCCCCTCAATATAGGCCTTGATGAGGGCGGCGTGGGAGAGGGGCTTTCCGGGGTCCAGGACGTCCGGATTGGTGCTGTAGTCCAGGAGAACGACGGTCTTTTGGGCCGATAGTTCGCGCAGCCGGCCCACCAGATCAGCCAGCTTGTTTTCCAGCACCCAGCGGTACGCGGGAAGGTAGATGAGTTTGCGGGCGGTAATGTAGTCCAGTAGGCGGTGGGGGCTGCCGTTCACCCCGCGGCGGTGGCCCTTCATCGGCCCGAACTTTCTCACCGAACGCTTGAGGCCCTTCATGCTGTCGTTGAAAAAGAGGGAGGTGTCTATGCCGGCGGTTTCAAAGACCTTCAGGCCCTGCCAGATGGCTTCCACGCAGGTGGCCTTCCACTCCGGGGAGAAGGGGACCGGAATGCCGCGGTGCGGGTAGAAGGGGCTGAACTTCACGTATTCGCTGGCGGAGGCGGATGTGACGTCGACGATGACCGCGCCGGGATACTGTTTCTCAATGGTTTCCGGCCTGGTGTGCTTGTGTTTGATGATGATCATGTGGCAGGTCTCTCTATACAAAGTTACCTTTTTTTTGAAAAAATGCGAGAAAGGGCGCAAGAATCCGTCTTTTCTGAGGTATTACATACGCATAAAAACTCCAACCAGTGAAATATCTGATGGGGTTGCAACAGCTCATTGACATACCCCATTTTACCCGGATTCTTTCCCGAATTGTATCCAAATATGTATGCTAATCATTCGTAAATAACTGAAAAAGAATACAATAACAAATAATATATGAACCAGACAGAAAACAATATCCTCACCCAGTACTCCCAGTCCCGTGACCCCCAAAATGGCAAGCGCATGTCTCGCCGTCAGCTTCTCACCCTCGCCAGCCAGCTGGCGAAGAAATACAAAAAGGAACCGGTGGTACTCAAGTGGATCCTCTGCCTGGATACGCTGCCAACGCCTGTGGCCCAGCGGGCCGCCTGCAAGTGGCTTTGCAATGGCACGGTGATCCTGCCGGAGGACGCGGAGAAGGTGCTGCAGGCCGTGAAGGTGGCCAAGATCAACCACGTGGACCCGCTGCAGTACAGCAATCCCATGGAGATTGTAAACGGCTTCGCCCGCCTGAAAAAGAGCGGCGGCCCCATAGATCCCGCCACAGTGAGTACGCTCAAGTTCCGTTTCCACAATCCGGAGTGGGACCTGGATGTGTATGACGTGGAGGAGAGCGACCAGTCCCGCAGGAACCTCAGGCAGATTATCAACACCCACCTGGGCGTGAACTGCAATCCCTGGTGCCTGCTGTACGCCGACAAGGAGGGAAACCTGCAGCCCCGGTCTAAGGGCTATTGGGACTATTACCACGGCTTCTCCAAGCGCGTGGCTTTCCAGCACGGCCGATTGTATGCGTTCTCGGCCGGACGCAGCGGCGGGCGCATCTGGTGGGACCGCCAGGACATTCCTCACGAGGGCGCTAGAATGGAAGACCTTCCGGTAGAGAATGACGCCCTGAAGCGCCGTGCACTGTTCCGGGTGGACCCGTTCACCGGAGAGAAGGAAATGATGGGACGGATCTGGCGGGGAAGCAAGCAGACAGGTCTGTGCGAGCACTACCGTTCGCTGCGCAACAGGAACCCCTACCTGAAGGAGTACTACTGGAACGGCCGGCGCCTGCGCGACTGCTGGAAAGGAATGACTGAGGCCGATGAGAAAGAACTGTTTGAGAACAGCGACATCAATAACGGCATCATCCGTGTTCCGGAATCATTCACCGTCATTCCGGACGGGGCACTTCGTTGCAGCAGGGGACTGACGGAGATCTACATTCCCGACTCTGTCCAAAGCATTGGGAACCATGTGTTTGATGGCTGCCTGAACCTGAAGAAAGTGAGACTGCCCGCCCGGCTGAGCCGGATTTCCGAGGGCCTGTTCCAGGATTGCACTTCGCTGCGCAGCGTGCATATCCCGGCATCGGTGCGGGAAATTGCCCGCCAGGCTTTCTCGGGCTGCTCCGCCCTGAAGGAAATCAAGCTGCCCCGCCGCCTGTCCCTGATTGGAGACAGTGCGTTCAGCGGTTGCCGGGAAATCCGTGAGGTGGACTTCCCCGGGGAGATTGAAACCATCGGCAACGGCGCTTTCGGCGGCTGCCAGGGCCTGACGGCCGTCTCCGTACCCAGCAGCGTGACCCAGCTTCCAGTGAGCGCATTTTGCATGTGCCCCCGCATCCGGACCATCACCGTGGCCCCGCGCTGGTACGGCCGCTTCGTGGATCGGTATGGGCGGGGGAGAGTAGTGGCGGCGTAAGGGGAAATTTCCGGGTAAAATGATCAACTTTTTTTCAAACTGCCTAATTTTGGCAGTGAAACACCATAACTTTGCGGCAGCATTCAGGGGGAAGCCCCAAAAACTGAAATAAGTTCACCCCTGCGTGCAAGATTCCGTCAAATGCCCGGTATCTGATAATAGAGGGCCACGGTTTCCGGGCTTCGGAATCCCGCCCAAAAGTTCTTTGAAAATAAGCCATAACAGGTTCGAGTCAGCTTTCCGCACCGTAATTTAAACTTCATTTCATCATGTCAAGCGCTGCGGCCCCTGGCCGATTAGGGCGCACCCCGGATCATGAAAGCTAGAAAGAACTAGATATGGCAAAGAACAACAAAATCCAGCAGTACGACTGCATTCTTTCCGCTGATGGAAAGCGCTATTCCGTTAAAGCCCTTGTTGACAAGGTGCGTAGTCTGGCCGAGTGGTATGCCCGTCACTGGGGCCACTCCATGAGAGAGGAGGACGTGAAGGACCTGGAAGGAGAGGCCAATGTGCTGATTGCCTTGTACTTCACCGAGAGGTACGATTCTACGAAGGGGTCTGTGGACGCCTGGTTGCGTAGGATAATCTTCCGGGAGGGGAGCGACATGTTGCGGAGGATTATCTCGGAGGAGAACTTCCTTCGCCGTGCCCGGGAGGCCTACGTAGACGAGCCCTATTCGGAGGGAGTCGAGAGCGAGCTCATTGCCAAGGAAACGAGGGCGGAATGGAACAGCTACCTGTCCTCAGTGGACGAGGAGAAACGCAGTTGCATGCAAATGCACTACGAGGGGTACAAGTCCGGAGAGATTGCCGATAAGCTGGGCATACCCGACGATAAGGTCTATCGCACGGTATGCCGCGAGAAGAAGGCGCTCAAGAAGAAACTGGACCTCAAGTAGCAGAGTCTTACAAAGAACCACCGTATCCCGAAAAGGGTGCGGTGGTTTTTTGGTTATATTCATCTCGGTTTTATCAAATTAGTGCTGGTTTTTCATCTCGGTTTTATCAAAAATGGCTATATTTGTATGTAACACTAATCATTTGTTCGACACTGATCTTTTTTTGAAGGGCGGAGTATCCGCTGTCCCGGCCGCAGCTATATCAGGTGAAACGGACCTGGTTCTAAGCCGGGGAAGTGTATGCATTGGAGGGCGTAGGACGGTTTGTGCTGGGACTTGCCGAGGACATTATCATCCAGGTGTGGGGGAGGTCGCGGGAGTATACTTTAGCCCGGACCGGAAAGATTTTGAGAAGGAAAGGGGTATGAAGATAGAGGAGGCGGTGGTGTATCTGCTGTCAACGGCCGGATGTGGGATGTCGACGGATACGCTGGCCAGAGAGATTAATTTACGGGAGTTGCATCTGAGGAAGGATGGGAAGCCGGTGACAAGCGAGCAGGTATATGCGTGCTGTATGAGGTACAAGGAGATGTTTGTGAAGGATTGGAGGCTGATTAGGTTGATGGGGTGAAAGAAATTAATAACAGTGTGAAGATAATCATTTCAGATGGAAAACGATATTCAAGAATTAACCGCACTGGTTAAGGCGTTCGTTGATGAGAGGGATTGGGATCAGTTCCACAATCCAAAAGATCTTGCGTTGGCGCTTTCGATTGAGGCGGCCGAGTTAAACGAGTCCTTTTTATGGAAAAAGGCCGAGGACGCCAAGCCTGAAAAGGTTCGCGAGGAATTGGCTGATGTCTTTATATATGCTTTGCTTCTTGCCCGCAAATACGACTGGGATATTCCTGCTCTCGTGAAGGAAAAACTAGTTGCAAATGCTGCCAAGTATCCTGTTGAGAAAGCAAAGGGGAGTGCAAAAAAGTATAACGAGTTATAATTGAACGAATATGCCCTTCTTACCATCGTTAACAAGGCGGATCATCAAACGCTTCAAGATTAATTCCGCTAATCTTAATTCTTTCATTTCAAACGTAGAAGCAACGCCTCTAGGTGAAAATTGGCCGGTGGTTTACCTTCTGCATAATGATAATTATAATAACAACGCTATCGGTTCCCACCAGAAGCTTCTGTACATCGGAGAATCGACAAGCGCATCCAGAAGGATGAGAGAGCATTTTTCTCCGTCTAACAAAAACTTCGGAGATAGAATCAAACTCAATGAGGCGGACATTGTTTTTGATGAAACATTCAATAAATCTGCCATCCTAGATATTGAGCAAGAGTTGATTAGAATGTTCGGAGCGGACAGTTCTAATTACACATTACAGAATAGAAATGATGGCCAATCAACTCAACATCAATACTATGAACGCGATTCATATTATACTAGCCTTAAGGAAATATGGAATGAACTTCGCTCTCCTTCTTTCAATTTAGCGAAAGATACATTTGAAGAGGTAAGAAATAGCAATCTCTTCAAGTATTCACCTTATACAGCACTTACTTCAGAGCAAGTTAAGGTATGTGATCTCATTCTTGATAAGTTGATTGATTCTCTCGGAAAGAAAAACAAATTTAATGCAATAATTGAAGGTTGTGCCGGCACAGGGAAAACTGTGGTTTTGATAAAAGTTCTTTCGGAACTCGTCCGGCTATCAAAGATTTCAACTCCTCAACTCGGTGCCACAATCACAACACCCAATGCTTCCGCCCCTATATTGGATGATGATAGTAGTGATTCCGCCATTTCCGATTTTGAGCGTAAAGAAAAGGATAATGCAAGGGCGGCGAGAATAAAGGCCGCTTGTCCTAATGGACTGAAAGTGGCCTACGTTGTTCCGCTAAGCGAACTACTTAAACCATTTAGGACCGTCATTAAAGCTGTATGTGGAGATCCTGATATTGTAAAATCCGCAACAGAGGTCGCGAATGATGTAGGTAAATATGATGTAATCTTTGTAGATGAGGCTCATCGGCTAGGAACAATTAATAAATTTGGCGCTAATAAAGATCCATATAAGAACGCTTGCAAAAATGCACTTGGATTAGCTTATATCTCGGGGATGCCGAATCCTCCAACAGAATTGGATTGGATTGTGGCAAAAACGGACAATTGCGTTTTTGTATACGACAGAAATCAAAAAGTCCGATGCCATCAATCGATTACCTATAATGATTTCAATACCCTTGTCTCTTCAAAGATGTATTCGCAAACATATACTCTGAAGATGCAAATGCGTTGCAAGGCGGGCAATCAATATGTTGATTTCTTAGATGCGCTTTTCAACAACTTAATAAACAGTAGCACCCCTCTTCCTCCATGGAAAGGTTATGATTTCCGAGTCTATGATGATGTGGATCAATTGGTTACGGACATTAATGCTTTTAATGTATCAGGGAAATGTGGCCTTAGCAGAGTTGTGGCGGGCTACGGATGGAAATGGGAGACAAAGGATAAGAATCGTAGCATAATAAAAGGCTTGCCCAAGAGTAATTGGGATATTCACATTGGTGGACACGATTATTTTTGGAATGTCTCAAACGGTAATTTTATTTTCAATGCCGATCGAGATGAGATTGGATGTGTTCACACAGTACAAGGATTTGACCTGAACTATGTTGGAGTAATCTTCGGACCTGAAATCAAGTATAACCCCATAAGTGGTTTTGAAATCAATAAGGGTAGTATATATGATTCCGGTGTGAAGACGAGGAATAATGCTGAACTTCTTGAACTGACTAAACGGGCATATAAAGTTATGATGGAACGGGGAATAAGGGGGTGCTATGTCTATGCATGTGATCCCGGCCTTCAACAGTACCTGAAGACACATCTCCCATCAGTTGCCCAGGCTCAGGCAAATGTAGATATAAGAATATTAAGACCGATTAATCAACTTACCGGAATTTCTGTCGATGCTGGTGGTAGAATCATTAAGGATAAGATTCCTATTAAGAAAGAAGATCTCGACGGTTTTATAGACAGTGAGGATGGGGCTGAATACGTCTTTACTATCGAAGTGGAAGGAGATAAGACGTATTATGTAGAGAAGGTGACATTATCCGCTGACGGGGAGTATTACATTTTCTTGGTTACCGAAACTCCGCCATACGAGTAAACGTTGGGATTTGTTCTGAAGAAAGGTGAAAGATTAGGTTGATGGTGGATTACATTGTTTGGATGAACCCAGCCACAGTATTTAGGTATATTAAAATGAATAATACTCAAGCATTTTCTAAAGCATTTCGATTGTTCAAAAAAGAGAACCCCGGGAAGACGATTTATGATGCTCAATAACAACCGGTGGAATTGCTATTGTTCGACAAAAGAAAGATTGATGTAATATATGATTAATTCACTCTCCGACGCTTTCATTACTTCCGATTATTTCGGCCCCAATGTCCCGCTTAACAACCTTCTGTCCCGCCGGATAAACATTTTGTTCGGCGCCAATGGTAGTGGTAAGTCCACCATTGCAGACGCATTCCGCAGTTTTGCATCAGGCGATGACACGGTGTTGCAACTCCCCGGTGCCAAAATCGATGACGAAGGCCGTAAACACATATTCGTCTTTGATGAGCAATTTGTACGGAAGAATCTGGAAATGTCCGAAAACACCAAAGGACTCGGGACTATTGTCACAATTGGCGAGGCCGTTGATCGGGCAAAAGAAGAAAAAGATCTTGAGGAGAAGATTTCTGACGCTGAAACTAGAATGGAAGCGGCAAGTAAGGCCAAAGAGACAGAAGTAGAAACAGCCAAAACCCTTCAGCGTAAGCTAGACACAGATCTTAAAAAAGATGGGTCATATGCAGACTTGGGGAAAGGGATCAAATGCCAGAAGAACAAGATCCCTGTTGACCTGGACACAATCATTAAAGTTCAAAACGAGGCATCATTATCCAGCTATAACCAGGCACAGTTGAGAAACGAAATCCTTTCGGGAATCGACTCTTTATCATCAACCAAGGAGCAGAATAAGATTTCTTGGTTCCCCTCAATGCTGCATGTGGCAGACCTTCCGAATGCGTGGATTGCAGCAAAAGATCTATTGGCAAAAGCAATCGAGAAACCGGAACTTAGTGAGCGCGAACAGAAGTTGCTCAAACTAGGTTATTTACAAACGAAAGAAGAAATCGTTGAAAAAGGGTTGGATATTTGTCCTCTATGCCACCAGTCCATTAGCCAGGAGCATCGTTCGTCCCTTGCGGAAATGATTAGCCATATAGAAAACGCTTTGAAAGACGTTGCCTCTGAATACAAAATGGAGCTGGAGGCATGTAAATTTAAATGCGTCCTTATTGATTATCGTGTGCCAGAAGAGGTTTACACTTTATTTCCCGCTGAATCCGATGCCCTCGAGCGTGCAAGTGCTAAACTAAAAGAAAATGCCGATGAACTTGTAAAAAAGATTGAATACCGCGTTCAGCATGTTCAGGCGATGCCCACAGATTACGATCCAAGTACGCTTGCTTCTTGTTATTCGGTTTTTGAAGCAGCTGTGAACCTTCTTTCCTCCAAAATAACAGCATACAATCAGTCTATCGATAATCGGGACGATCTTCAGAAGGATCTTCAAAGAAAAAATGTTATCCTGGCGTACCTTGAGCACGAAAGTGACATCAAGGCTTATCAAGGAGCGCTTGAGCGTTCAAAAACAGCAGGAGATAACTTTGACACAGCCAAAAATAAACGCGATTCCTTCAAGCGTCAGCTCGATGGTCTTCAGGCCAAACGAAGCAACACAAACGAAGCCCGAGAGTTCATCAACAAATGCCTGCAGTTTATTTTTATGCAGCCCGGAAGGCTGGAATTGGTTTCCGGAGATGAAGATGATAACGGCATCTACATTTTGAAATCAAATGGCCGTCAAGTGGCGCTTGACAAAGTTTCCGTAGGAGAACGTAACGCGATTGCCTTGGCCTATTTCTTCGCCTCTACCTTCCAAGGGAAACGGGTAGAGGACAGGTATTCGGACGAGGCGCTCTATGTTATCGACGACCCCATAAGCAGTTTCGATCAGGGAAACCGCGTGGGAATCTTAACATTTATCAGTGACGTCTTCAATAATGTCATTCGCGGAAACAGGCGGAGCACGATACTGACTCTTACCCACGATCTTCAAACTGCATATAATCTGTTGACAATTGTCCAGAGGATAAGTAAAGAGCAGGCGTGGGAAATAGGAGTTGACTATGATGATAGAATACGCGAACTAAAAAATAAACAGCTTGTTCCGATAACAAAGGAATCCGAGACTAATTACCATCGCCTTTTGAGAGAGATGTACGATTTCGCCGCGGCAGATGCGTCCGAGATTGATAAATTCAACGGGATGGGGAATAAGATCAGGCAGCTCTTGGAGTCTTATACAAACTTTAATTACAACAGGTCTCTGGATGCCGTCCTAAATAATGATGACTTATTGAAAAGCGTTCCAGACGAGTGTCATAATTACTACCGCAGGCTGGCTGCAAGAATAGTCTTTAACACGGCAAGCCACTCGGAAATAACCGTTGATGCGCTTGGAGATGGACGTGACAGCTTTACGCAGGAAGAATTACATAGCGTGGCGCAGAACATTTTAGCCTTTATTTCTTTCACCAATCCTCTCCATCTCGACTTTATCCTCAAAGGTGGGTATAAAAAAAAGATTGAGGAATGGAAGAAGCAAATACCAACAGAAGATGAGGCCAGTATGCTGGCTCGCATCAGTGAAATTGAGCAGTTAAAGGATTCGCTGGATAATGCAGTTGTGACAGTGGAACAGGACACTCGAGGGAATTGCCATTATGGGAAATGCCTGATTGCTTACGCGGCAAGAAAATATGTCGGACAGCAGGTTCGCCTAACTGAGATTTCCGACAATTACGATATATACACCAAACAGGATTATCCGGTATACGCTAAGTTTAAACATGAGAATTTTTAATCCATTAACAAATGAGCAAGACGATTATTCAGGATTACTATAAGTATTGTGATGATTTAGTTAAAGATTGGATTAACAATAATGCCAACTTGACTGTAGATGATCCATTTTTGCATAATAGTGGCATTCTTTCTGGTAAGCCATATTTTGATATAATGCCAGAGCCTTTTCTCGGAAACCCCGACAACTGCTCCATTGTAATGATCAATCTGAATCCGGGCTATACAATAGGGGACGATGTAAAGCTTTCACGTCAAAATACGAATAATAGGTTCACGAATGGTAATCTCAAGGGCTACTCTGATTTCGCGAAACTGTTTCCTTATTTGAGTAATCCCGCTATTCATCCTGCAGGAGCAGACTGGTGGAAAGGCAGGAAAGAATACCTGGACAGGTTAGTGCATGCCTATACAGGAAAGAATACAACGCGCTTTCCGTTTGCAATGGAACTTTGTCCCTGGCATTCAAATAAATGGGAAGAAGCAAAAGTAAAGATGGGCAGCACAGTATATTATAGAATGATTCATAGGGCGGTCATTCCTGCAATATATGCTGCGGGTAAATCTGAGGCTAAAATTGCTGTGGTTATTGGGAAAGCGGCAATTCCTGTGATTGAGAAAGCAGGATTCAAACTGATTCAAAGTTGGGGACCCGAGAAAAGAGTATTGGGCAAAAAAACGGGGGAACCCTATGATTATCTTATGAACAACATTTCATTTCCCAATAGTGAGTATCCGGAGATGATATACCCTCAAACAGTTAAACACAGAACTGATACACTGGCGAATGGGAAAAAGATAAAAGTGCCGTTGGGAGAATCTGACGCCGAGGTCTTCTATAGGTATTTTAAAGCAAATATCACGGATTTAAATATTAATAAAGAATTATTATCGGAGCTCCCTGTGGATGAATTAAAGGTTTTGTCCATCTTTAAATCAGGCAGCAATAACACCCCGGGCCCGGAATTCTATGATAGAGGAATAGAGCAAACAATCCTGGATTTTATAAAAACACATTAGCCGTTATCACTGGGAACATAAACAAAATAATCGTATCTTTGTAAAAAACTAACCTTCGTTTATATCGTACTCGACCATATTACCATCGTAACAGGTAAGGACCCAGTATACATACGCTTAATGGTGTCCTAAGTCCTTGCATGCTTCCTCAAGGGTCTCATAAAGCTCAGGGTACTTTTTTTGAAGCCCATTCTTCTCAATATCGGCCTCGCCGCCGTTCTCCCTGATGAGATTACAGCACCTCTTCCGGCTCATCGTCGTCTATAGACGCTCCGCCATCCAATAGCACCGGAGTGTCTATGGACAGAATCTCCCACGCGGGCTTTTTCTTTTTGGAGTTTTTCGACGACCCCACTTTGACCATTTGTTTTGCGTCTGCCCCAAGATCAATTAGTTGCCTGGCCGTAGTGATGATGCTCTTTCCTTCCGGCGACAGCTTGACCGCGCCTTCCCGGTATGCCTGGACGGCTTTTGTCAGACCCTCTCCGATGGCATTATAGCGCACCACATATTCAGCCACGCGTTTAATCATTATATCAGCAAGTTCGAAGACCTCCTTATGGCTCTCAGCCTGCTTGATCTGTTTCCAGGTGATATCTACAATACGCAGGGCTCCGTACAGGCTCTGCTCGTCTGCAATGTAGACATTCATGTCGGCTGCCCAGCGCCAAAGGCTGGGCTCAGCCCTGAGGGCTGTCCATAAAGCGCCGGCGTGAGGGACGAACATCATGACAAAGCCCGCGGACACCTTCGGCGGTTGGATATAAGAAGAGTAGTCTTTGTTGGCAAGTTCGATTACGTGTTTCTTGATACTGTTGACATGCTCCTTCAAAAAGACCTTGCAATCTTCCTCGTTCTCCGCATTCACGTAATCAACATATGCTTTCAGTGACACCTTGGAGTCGATGATGACCTCCCGGTCGTCACCCATGTGAAGGATGACGTCAAGACGCATAGTATTGCCGTCAGCATTCTTGACGGCCCTTCCCTTTGAGTCCTTCACGACGTACTGCGTCTCGAAGTTGACGCCCTCGGTCAGGCCCTGCGACGAGAGGAGCTCAGATAGGATGGTCTCCCCCCAGTCGCCCTGGAGCTTACTGCCGTGCTTGAAGGCGTTGGCCAGGTCGTCGGCGCTCTTGCGGGCTGCCTCACTGTAGGTGAGCATATTCTGCACGTATCCCTCCATCTTGCCCTTGAGCTCAATCTGCGCCTCGTTACCCTTCTCCATCTCTTCTTTCAGTTCCTTCATTCGTTCTTTCATGGGGCCGAGGATTTTCCCGATTTCCTCGTTACTCTTCTCCGCGAATTCCTTCTGGCGCGCCTTAAGCATGTCGTCTGTATCTCCCTTTACCTGGGCCTTTACCTTGTCAATAGTCTCGTCGAAGCGCTTCTGGAGAGCGTCCATGGCCTCGGCATTCCTTTCAGCTGACTCTTTCTTCGTTTCCTCCTTCGCCTCCTTGACGAGACGTTCTGTGTCGGCCTGGGCTTTATCAAGTTTGCCTTCCAAATCTTCAATGGCTTCCTTGGAGTGTTTCAGCTCGGCTTTCAGGCTGGCTTGCTCCACCTTATAGGTTGATACTACCTCCATCCGGGCCTTCTCATCGGCCTGGGAAACGCGGGATTTGACAACGCTTCTTGCCACGAAGAAGGCGATGAGGGCGGTTAGGACCAGTCCGCCTAGAAAAGCAAAAAGAATCTCCATATGTTTGATTGTTTCTTCTTTTAATACCCTCGAATCTCCGAATTCTTTCACCTAAAAGGGAGGGCTACAAAATGCTATTATATTATGAGTGCATCCCTGATTGCGAACTACTTCAAGTAAAGACGCTTAGTCTTTTTCCATCTCGAATTCAATCTCTAATTTCTTTTTGATTGCCTCAAGGGCCTTCATTTTTTCATCAGTAGTTGTGGGCACTGTAACCCATACTCCCTTTTCTAATTCTTCTTGATTGGGGAATTTTAGATGCCGGGTGATGATTTCTCTGCCCAAATAGGCGGCATTCCTATAAAAAAGCTTCTCTAGGCCAATAGTCCTTATAACTTCTAGATAGGTTTCTCTTGCATTATCGCCGTGTATAAGTGTTCCATCCGGCATGTCAACAGAGAAGTTGGTTTTGGGTTTTCGTGGGCCGCGCGGGAGGGAACTTGATGTTGGAATGAAATCATAGCCGATTTCTACTTTGTAGTCCAGCTTTAACTGCTCCACTATGGCTCTCAATTGCAGATACTTCTCTCTTGTGTCACTTTGTGCGTTCACATACCAGCCATCTTTAATCAACTTCATGTCCTTACCGATAACAGCATAACATTCACGAGATACAAGAGGTAGATGTCTTTTCTCCAAGTTTATGGATGAGAGTTGTTCGAGTGAGAGTGTGCGTAGGGTCTCCAAAAACGTATCTACGGCCCTTTTGAAGCAAAGGATTCTTTCATCAGGAAGGGTTACACGTATTGTGTAAGGCTTTGTCCTTTCTCTAACTCCTTTTATTATACCTTCGTTTTGTGACATGTGGCATTAATGTGGTTGTTGCAATAATAGTAATGTAAGTTGTATCGGATAGAGTTAAAGATTACAAAAACTATTAACTATATCATATGAAGAAAACACGATACTGCGAGACGGATTTGTGAACAGCGATAGCAAATAGCTTTCGAAGCTTGATTATAACATTACAAGTTGATAGGCGCCAAGATGTTACCAAAAATGGTGTTATTGGGCCTTACGGCAATCTTCATCTCGTTAACTTTGGCATCAGTTTTGGCCATGGTATTTTGGAAACTTGTAATTGTCGCATCTAAACCTCTCATGTACAACTGGCATTGTTGACAAATCCTTAGTTTAGATAGCAGGCTATCCATATCGTATACGCGATAAACGGAGTACTTGTCGGCATTCACGCTCTGTATGAAATGAACTTCTCCGTTGCTGAAAAACAGGGGTTGAGAAAACTGATATAATGTTGATTTTACGTCAACATAGTTTTCATCTGGTCTGCCTGGATTGATTGTAAAATCAAAGGGTTTTCCGGATTCCCTGCTTTTGTTGTCCCATTGGAAGGAATGAATGCTTCTTGCGATCTTTAATCTTTCAAGGTAGTCGTTTATCAATTCCTCGCCTTTTCTGCCAGTATCCTTGAATCTTTTTTGTGCTTTTTCTATATCGGTGGGTTTGAATGATTTGGTGGGGTCGACACCAATTTGTGAGGCGATCTCCAAATCCTTTAGAATATCAACAGAGACTTGATTAATTTTTGATTCGATAAAATCCAACAGCACACGGAAGTTAATCTGGGAGACGTTATACACTTTATTCACTATCGGTAGGAATCGATTAATCTGAAAAAAGTCATTTGAAGTATTGTCCATCAACCAAAACAGCAATTCATTGCTGTCCAATCCAAACCATAGAAGGTAATACCGCCTTTTGGGATTGGCTGCGGCAAAAGCCCTAATTTGTTTTACGATTGTGTTGTCGCCAGTTGTGCCCATCCTAATTTTTGGGCTTCGATAAGTTCCGTCAGGATTCTGTATCCTATCAAAATCGCACTTTAGGATATCGCAATAATCTTCGTAGATGAGCATCCCAGAGGTCGTGTCCTCATCATCCAGGAAATCCAACATGTTTTGATAGAGACCAATATGGGTTTGATTACTGGTCGGCCCAAGCCCTAGATCGGCTACAGATAGCTCTTTGAAACCAATCTTTTTTTCTTTGTTGATAGTGAAAAACATAAGCTACTCTGTCATTATGTGGTTTGAAATAAGAAAATACAACACAGCATAAATCATGTTGACGCTGACGGCGTTCCCAGCCTGCTTGTATAATGATCCATTACTAACTCCGGCGTTTCTGCCGTTAACGGCGAACTCTGCGGGGAAGCCCTGCAACATGAACGCCTCTTCGGGAGTGATTTTTCTGATGGGTAGTTGAGCGAGTTGCTCCTTCGTCATGTTGTTGACGGCATTTATTTCACCGCAGGAGTCGATGAAGTCTTGGCTGTAGTAATTGTCTTGGCAGGCCCTGTGCATCTTGTGCATCGAGGCTGTAAGAGTTCTGGCAATCCTTTGGTTTATGTCAGACTTGGACTTGAATTTGGCGGATCCGTTGGCAAGGATGGTGGGTTTTATCCTTTCCGACAGGAAATACCGCTGGTCCACTTGTCGGGCAAGGATGTCCAGCACGGAGTCATAATGCGGAATCCCCAATCCTAGATAGTGCTGATCAAATAAGAATGCCACGTTTTCAGGTGTAAACAGTTCCCCGATGTCCTCCGGCAAGGGATCCAACGTCGCAAATATCAGCACCCTACGTCTCCTTTGCGGCAGATGAAAATCCTGGGTGTTGAAAATGTTGCTGACGACTTTGTAGCCGAGGCTCTCCAGCTCCATTACGATTCTCGCAAAAGTATGGCCTTTGTCATGTGTATAGAGATTTTTCACATTTTCAAGAAGGACATACCTCGGATATTTGACGGCCAGGATGTCAATGATTCTGAAGAAAAGCTGCCCTCTTTCCTCCTCGAAGCCGGCTTGTTTTCCCATCATGCTGAATGTCTGGCAGGGAAAGCCTCCTGTCAAAAAATCGAAATCGGGCAAATTGGCGATGTAGTCATGATTGGACGTGAAGGCAACGATGTCCCCAAGGGCCAATTCACCATCGGTTTTGAAATTGGCCGTATAAGTAGAAACCGCTTTGGCGTCAATCTCAGAATAACCAATGCTTTGGAAATCCATCACTCCATCATTGGTCAAGAGATCGAGGGCTCGGCGGAACCCGCCGATGCCTGCAAATAACTCCAAGTGTTTCATTTGGCGAACTCCATAATTGCATTACCTATCACTTTTGCAAGCTTTACTGGTACGGCATTCCCCACTTGGGCGTACCAGTTGTTTTGGGAGCCATAGATGACGTAGTCATCGGGGAACGTCTGTATCCTGGCGGCCTCTCTAGGGCTTAATCCCCTTGGTTGCCACGGATGGATGTACATGTTGCAATCTAACTTCATGTGCGAAGTGATTGTCTTGCAAATGCAGTCTTCTTGGAGTTTGAAGTACTTGTCCTTGAACATACCGTTCCTTGATTTATAAGGCATGATGTCGGCAATGGACTCGTGCAATGAGTTCGCGCCTTGGGGCAATCTTTTGAAAATCTCTATGTCCCTGGGATTGTTATATCTATTCTTATGATTGTATAGTTTGGTGATCCTTCTGTCTCCATTGATAAAATGATAGAAGTCATCCTCAACATAAGTAAAACCGATTTCAGTAAACCCGGAAACCGCGTCCTCGATGTTGGATTTCCCTTTTTGGGACTTGTTGCCCAAGGGAGGCAAACCCGCAAGCGCGTCCCGAAGAACAAAGTGCTCCCTTTTTTGCTTAAGAATCTTGTCGAATACTGATTTCGGGTCCACTCCAATCTTGTTGCCTATAACAATGAATCTTTCCCTGTGCTGTGGTACGCCATAGTCTTCGGCATAGAGCAATTTGCAATCGATGGTATAATCTGGGAGATACCTTTGCATGTCATCCCTTATTTCATCCCATTTGTTCATCATTCCACGCACATTTTCCATGAGAAAGAAACGGGGACGAACATGGGACAAGAAGATGAGGAATTCCTTGTACAGCTGATTTCTGGGATCGTCAATAATTCTTTGCCTGTTCGCCATAGAAAAGCCTTGGCAGGGCGGTCCTCCACAGACAAGATCCACGTCCCCGAACATCTCAAGATAATTATCAATAATGAGGTTCAAGTCTTTGATGTCGCCGACAAAATACTGTGAATCGTCCAATGAATGGTTTCTCTTGTATGTTTCAATATACTCCGGCATGATCTCGTTTGCAAAGATGGGGGTAAACCCGGCTTGCTCCAAGCCAAGGGAAAGACCGCCACAACCCGCAAAGAGGTCAATCATAGTATATGTTCTTTTGTTGCTCATAATGATGTTGTAAAGCGTTTTTAAATCATCTCAACCTTAATCTGAACCCATCTTCCTCCATGATGGCGCGTACGACTTTTGCCGAATTCTTCGTAATTTCAATGCTTACCACATACTCTAGTCCGTTCCAGTCCATTGCTCATACCTTGGCGTCGTTGCAGTGATACCAAGTGTTCTTTTCCTTCATGAAGGAATACGCCTTGAATTATTGTTTATGTTCCTGCTGTAGTAAGTTAATCTGCAATAAATCGGAGAGTTTTTTGTTCAATTCGGTTGCGGCGTTGAGCGCGGAAACCACCTTGTCATACTCCTCCTTGGGCACAACGTCTTTGCATTCAATGAACAACTGGTCCAAAGCGGGTGACACGGATGTGGGTATATGGGTTTTACCCATCTCCCAATTTTGGACGGTCCGCCAATGAACACCAAGCTCTTCAGCCAAAGCAACTTGGGAAAGTTTGGCCGCGAGTCTTGCCTCCTTGAAAGTGTCTTTGTCCCACTGCATACGCACAAATTTTGTTGTAAATATAGCAAATATAATAAAAAAAAGATATGGTTAGCCACAATATTTATACTTAATCCCTATATTATTACACAATTTATGTGGCCATGGCGTGATTCAAGGAAAACGAGATGTCTATATCTTTTTGACGTCTTCCACTAAATGCCGCAAGTTTTCTTCTTTTCTTTTCTTTTGGAACTCTTCGTATGTTAAGCCGTTCTCGAGGATGGTTTCCGAAACCTTTGAAACGGTGTCCTCCAGCCGATCCTTCGATAGTTCGCACTCCCATACGAATAGCACCTCCCATCCTTTGGCGAGAAGAGCCCTCCAGACCCGCTGGTCGCGCTCCCTATTCCTTTGCACCTTCTCTTTCCAAAACGCCGTGTTGGTTTTCGGAACGACATAAGCGCCGCAGCCCTCGTGTCCGTGCCAAAAGCATCCGTTGACGAAGACCGTGGTCCGGTATTTTGGGAAGACCAGGTCGGGGCTGCCGGGCAAGGTCTTCACGTTGACCCTGTAACGGAACCCCCTTCGCCACAACTCGTGTCTCAGCAGGACCTCCGGAGCGGTTCCCTTGGTCTTCACCCTCGCCATAAGGCGCGAGCGTTCCTCTTTGGAGAGTACTCGGGGCATACTTTTCTCTATTGCAATGAAAGGGACGGATCACCACTTAGTGTACGCTGGAACTTCCAAGTCTATGGTGTACTTTAACTGGGACACCCCATTGGGAAAAGCGTCGCCCTTGAAGGACTTCTCGGTGATCTTTGGGAATGCATCGTCCACTACGTACACCCTTTTCTCGAGGATGGCGTACTTCTTGTTCCTGGCACTGGCGCCAAGCTCGTATCCGGCACGGGCCAATTGCTTTTCCAGTTTCGTTTGGTCGTAGCCGTTCTTTACCAGATCATCTCGAACATCGTTGATGGATATTCCGACGGGTGACTCTTCGATGCGGATAAAAAAAAGGTCCAGTGGCTTGGGAGTCAAGAGCTGGAACTGGCCTGATATGGTGACGGTAGATCCGTAGCGCTTGATCGTGGACTTGACCTCGTAGCTGTGGTGGTCAGACTCTATGTCGTGGGTGCCCGCAGTCGATGCGGTCCATTCTGCAGTAGGGTCGAACGAGCGGACGTGGTTGAGGACGACCAGTTCGCAGAGCACGCTGTAAGGAGGTTTGTTGCTGACAGCGTTGCCCAACAGGTTCTTCCAGTTGTCCCACCAGCCCACTGGATTCTCGATGAGCTTCTTTCTGTCTTCGCCGTCCTTGCCGGGGTCCACGAACTGGGCGCAGACGCTTGCGAACTCGTTACGGTACTCCTCGATGTCCATCGTCAACATCAAGAGTTGAATGCTCTTGCCTGACAGATAAGCCGTTTCGGTGTAGAGACGGGCGTTGGCGAAATGCTCCGAAATGGGTTCGTCCCTGTCCCATTTGACGGCAACGCCAAAATCGTCACCCTTTCTTATTCCGTATGCCGGGTATTCTTCGGGCAGGGACGTAAGATTGGCTGCGCCATAGGTCGATGCAAAAAACTGTTTGATTTCTTCAAGAAGTACCATGATGCTTTATGCTTTGAATGAATCGTATACGGATTGTGCGACCGCGAGGGCCAACAACGGGGGGACGGCGTTGCCGATTTGCTTGAAAGCGTCCCCCATGGAGCAGTTGAATTTGAAATCGTCCGGGAAGGACTGGAGCCTCGCGGCCTCGCGGACGCTGATGCCCCTCGGCTCCCAAGGATGTATGTGGCTGTACGTGTCCACTGAGAGGTGTGCCACCACGGTGTGGGACGGCTTGTTCTCGTCGAGACGCCGCCATTTCTCCGCGAAGTTCTCCCTGTCGTAAATGGGAACCATCTGTCTTTTGAGCTTCGTGTATTCATCGCTCTCGGTCGAGAGGCCCAACTGGTGTGCCCTGAGGAGGAAAAGCTCGTCGGCTATGCGGCTCGCGTCGGTGAAATTGTCCCCCTGTTTCATCCTCGCGAATATGGGGAAGTCCCTGACGTTCTTGCGGAACGTGTTGCCAGTCACCTGTGGTTTCTCCGATCCGTACCAGCGGCGCATCGCCTCTTGGAACGGATTGGAGGCGGAAGAACGGTAGGGGAGTACCATGTTGAGGGGGTTGTTGACGTACTTACTCCTCTCCGTGGGGAACAGGCTCGGCAGGTCGGAGAAGGCTTCGCCTACGGTCACCCACGGCAGAGCGGATTCTCCTGCGGACATGGAAGCGATGAAATGCCTGTACTGGGAGAAGGAGGACAACTGTCTCTTGTATTGAGGGATCCTGCCGTAAATGTCCGCGTGGGTGGGAACTGGCGGAAGGATGTCGTGTTCGTCCGCCTTCCTCGCGAAGATGAAGAGCCTTTCCCTCACCTGGGGTACTCCGAAGTCGGCCGCACACAGGACCGTCCACCAGACGACGTATCCGTGGGATTCCAGTTCTTCGGAGACGATTTCAGGGATGTTCATGTCCCCGAAGCGGGTGGCTTCCGGGACGTTCTCCATCACCGCGGCGCGGGCATCAAGGTCGAAGACGAACCGTAGGAAATCCTGGTAGAGGAATCCGCGCGAGTCGGAGGTGTTCCTCCTGTCCTCGCCGAGGGAGTTCAGCTTGGCCTTACCCGCCCTCGAGTAGGCTTGGCAGGGTGGACCGCCTATGACTATGCACCCCTCGGGACCTATCCGGCCCTTCATGGTGGCGGCGTCGGTCTCAGTAATGTCTACGCACATGTGGTTGGATTCCCGCCCGTAGCGCCAACAGAGGTTGGCGGAGACGGTCTCCACCGCCTCCTTCACAAGTTCGATGCCCCCGACAACGTCGAAGCCGGCCTTCTCAAAGCCGAGAGCCAGCCCGCCGCACCCGGAGAACAGGTCAATGACAACCGGGACACCTCTGCTCATGACAGCGCCAGTTCCTTGAAGATCGATTCCACGTAACCGTATTCCTTCCCGTCGCACATAGCCGGTTCCAGGACCATGGCCTTGGCCGTGTTGAGTTTCATCACCTTCCTGAAATCATTGCCGACGACATTCTTTAGCGGGGCGTACTTCTCCATTATCAGGCGATAGACGGCGACGTTGGTGCCGAAACGGCCCGTGCGTTCCACGAGGTTCTCTATGGTGTCGGTGGAGAAGTTCCTGGAAAGCAGCATGGCTTTGGTAGCATCGATATCACCGTTGTTGAGGGACAGGTGCAGATACCACCAGAGCGCCTTCGGCCAGATGCGGCTAGGAATGGTGAAGAAATGGTCCATGTTGTCGTTCCCCCACCTTGCGCCTATGAGGTCGGGGATGACCTTCAGCGCGAGGTGCCTCCAGAAGCCGTCATCGGCCGCGAGGCGGACGTTGAACCATGGTTGGTCCTTGAAATAGGCGTAGATGGCGGCGCCGAAACACAAGTCCATCTTGTAGGACTTGACGTCTCCTCCTGCATCCTCCTTGGCCTTCTTGAAGAGTTCGTCAAGGTCGTTCCGGACACGTGTGTACTCCACCCCCAAGTCCGGGATGGTGAACATGTTCTTTCTCCATGAGTTCATGGCCTCGAAGGCCTCCTTTCGTGTGAGTCTCTCTATTTCCATTACAGTTCCAGGAGTTTATGTTCAAACAGATCACGGAAAGCGATCGAGCACTGCTTGGGATCGTCCAAGTTGAGTTCAAGCGTGGTCAGGAAGTAGTTCATGGCCATCGCCACGCTCTCGGGTTCGCCTTTCCCGTTGACGATCTCGTCCCACCATGAAGGCGTTTCGCGTATATAGTCCACTATCGTGGACAGGGCGTCCGCGAGGACCTGCCGTAGGAACGACGGGTTGAAATTCTTCCTATCGGCGTGGTTGATGTACTTGAAGTCCCTGTGGGCGCTGTTGAGGTTGATCGCGACCGTGTCCACCAGCTTGTCGGTGAGGGGATCGTCGAAATCGCACCGTACAGACCACAGCAGTCCGCCGACGTCGTTCACCACCATCACGGGGAAAGATGATCCGAAACCGTCGAAGCGGACCGAATACGAGTCGAGGACGCCAAGGACCGTGCCCGCCATGTTGGCGAAAAGTTCCTCGCCCTCGGCCGGGATGCCCGCTTCCTTGATGACGAGGCAGACCTGAAGGTCCAGCCTGCCCTTGAAGATCGGTTTGTTGTAATAATGCCTGTAAGGGAACTCCTGTTCCCCGGGACGGTTGATGACCTCCCCGATTTCGAAGGCGGAACGTTGGCGGGAGTCAGGAGATTTCCAGACGAGCACAAGGGCCAGGACCGCATCGGCGCATGCGATGCCGTCTTTCCCGTACAGGGACGGAGCGTTGTTTATTGTGTAGGCACGTTCAAAACCGAATCCGTGCTTGTCGGGTGACCATCGGCCGTGCTCGTCGGAAAGTGGATGAACGCTCGAGGAGACGTCCTCGGCGGTGAGGTCCACTTCGACTCCTTCATCGTCCTTGAAATAAAACCTGTAAGGCGAGAACGACGGCGAGAGCTTCAAAACGCGGTCGTCGTCCAGGAGTGGGAATGATGACAGTGTCTCCATAGGCTAGAATACGAACAGAAGTGATGGTTTGATGTCCTTCCTGCGGATTGCGACATTGACCTCAAGTTCGGCGTCGACCGCGTGTGTTTCCCCGTCTGCGAACCTGATGACGAGGCCGTACCAGTCTCCGGACTTGGATGTCGCGGGTTCGTAGGTCATTGATTCGAGGGCGGTCTTGCCGTCCTTGGACAGGCTGACGCCGGACACGTTGCCCGTGCCGTCCTTCGTCTTGTTGGACAGACTGACGGAATTGATGGCGAACGGGATGTCGATGCCGATCTCCTTCTCCCATTTCGGCACGTTGACCGGACCCGAGGTGGAGTCCATTTCAAGGCTGAAGCCGAAGGAGGAGACGGTTTTGTTCCCGGTGCTCGCCTTGACTTTCAGGACCATGCCGTCCTTGTTGAACCCTTCGATATGGTATGAGTAGCGTATGTTCTTGTGCATGACCGTCGTAACCTTGGAGGGGTCTTTGACCTTTGGCGTGCTCGGTCTGCGACCGAACCCCTCCGGGGGCAGCAGGACGTTACCGAGAAGGTTCCCCAGACCGGAGTCGGAGAATTTCTCTACGTCTTCCTCGGGCACCTCGAAAGCGGCCTTGAGTTTGCGGGACACGTTTTGCTTTATCCTCGTGATGATGGGCAGCTTGAACCCCGAAACGTTGATGTCGTCCCAGGTAAAATGATCGGCCATCTCGGTCTTCCGGACGTAGTCCTCGAGCGTGAGCGGATCGCCGTCCACCTGCAACACCGGAGTCGAGTTGAGCACGAAGTACGCCACCAGAAATTGGTCCTCGGAGGTCGGGGCGACACCCCTCAACCATTCCCCGTCCATGACATAGTCCACCACCATGCCGGGTTTCCGGCAGAAGAGCAGGAAGGGCTTGCCCGGGTTCTCCTCGTCCTTTTCCGAGTATATGTACTCGTTGGGGGAGGGGCGGTTGTCGGGGAAAGTCATCCCGAGCTGGGCCCTGTTGACCACCGCATATGCCACGTGGCCGGCCACGTTGGGCTTAATGTAGGAGTTGACGCTGACCTCGAAGCAGTTGATGGTCTTGCCCTCGAACGTGATGGCGTCCGCCTCCGACGATTCAACATTGGCCAAGGCGGCCCTGTTGTACAGGGCGCGGGTCAGCTTGAAGAACGGTTCCATGGCGTCCGGGCCTAGGGGCCTGCCGTTGATGACCACGTTGAGGTACTTCCCGAGCTTGTACTTGCTGTTGTTGAGACGGGAGGAATACCACTTCTGTACGGACAACTTGATGAAGCGGTCGACCCCGGTCAACCAGGGCAGCACCGGCGCTCCAGAAATCCTTTCCGGGAGGTTGTGGGATAGCAGATGTGCCTCGTTGATGTACGGGATGATGATGACCGTACCCGTCGTCCTTCCCTCGTAGGGTTGTATTCCGAAGCAGCCGAGCACCCTGTCGATGGTGTCACGGTCCTGGCATTCCTTCACCGTCCCGGATCCAGGGGACGTCTCCGAGCCCCACCACGCAATACCGTACTTGTGCCCACCGACCGAGGGTAGCAGCGCATCGTTCCTGTTCTCGTCCTCGATGAGGGCGGCGGTCAGCAGGTCCGCATATCCTCCGTCGGCAGTCTTGGTCCGGCTGTAGTAGATGACCAGTCCTACACCCACCTGGAAGTACACGGTTTTTCCGATGCCCCACGACCCGCCGGCCCCGGAGGCCTGCTGGCCCTCCATGATGCCGAAGACTAGCTTGTACAGGTTCTTAGTCTTGTCGTTGTATTCGCCCGTGAGTCCGACAGTGTTCTTGTCGGACATGGAGAGGAACGAGTCGCCCCAACCGGGCCGTGCCGACAGGTCTATGCCCTCAAGTTCATTGTCTAGGCCCTTTGTGTCGAAGGTGCCCGTCTTGAACTCCACCGTCACGAATTTCGACGGGTTGTCGTCGTCCTTGGCGTCAAGGCTGTTCTGTAAGGACTCCCTGACGAGGAGGTCCACTATGGGAGTGTTCCTGTTCTGGATCATGGAATGGAGGTGGCTGCCGGTAAGGCTCATCTTCTCCACTCCGTACATTTCTATCTTCATGGCTGTCTATTGATCATCTTCATCATCGTAATCATCCTCTATGTCCATGCTTGAGATCAAGCTCTGGTCGATACGGATGCTTACCCTTGCGACATAGTTAGTGTTGTCTGCGCCTCCTGGTATGTTGATGCATACACCGAGGATGTCGGTCGGCGCCTTCAACGGCTTCCTTGAGACACTGCCAGGCTTGGGCTCGGAATCCTTGTCGACGATGTACAGCAAGAGCTGAGGGGTAGTGTCCAGTCCGGCGACCCTTCGGGCCTCCTTCATGCGGTTCTCCGGCAGGTTGGCGAAGAAATCCTTCACTTCCTGCGGTTTTCCATCGAGATCCACGTCGGCGATGAGGTCGCCCGGGGCGCGCAGGGCGCCGATGTTTATCACCCCCTGCTTTTCGTTCTTGGTGTTCTTCCTGGTACGGGTCACCATTGCGACCTCGCAGTTTCCAAGCTTCCATGTCTTGCCGCCGGATTTGCTTTTCTTGCCCGCGAGGACGACGTTCCAGTTCTTCAGATTCCCGTCAGCGGTGATCTTTCCGATCCACTCCAAGAGCGGATCCAAGTTCCCGAAGACCGAAAGGTTGTGGTAGAACTTGCATTCCCTCAAGAACGCCTCGACCACCGGGAACTGGACGTTCTCGAAGACCACCGCGTGTTCGGAATGCGGGTTGCACGGCTTCTGAGTCCTCGGCCGACCGAGGCTCTCGATGAACTTGCGTCCTGCTTCGAGGTTGCCTTCCAGTATGTCCTTGTCGTCGTCGAAGACGTAGGTCTGGTTGAACGACCCGCTGAAATCCCAATCGGCCGCCTGCGCCTCCTGCATCCTGTTCTTGGCGGTGATGCGGATAAAGCTGAGTTTCGGGGAGTTGCGGATCCTCGCCGCATAACGGTCGGGGTTTAGTCCGTTGATCTCCATCATGTGGATCTCCTCCCTGAGTTCCTGGTCCAGGGTGGAGAGGAACTCGAACTGGTCCAGCGTGTTTCCGGTAAGCCATACCCTCGGGTAAAGTTCATAACCCCTACGGTATCCGAACCATCGTCCCATCTGCATCAGTGTGTCGGCCTGTTTGACCGAGCGGAGGAAGAATGTGCAGGTGAGGCCCTCCAACGTGAGTCCCCTTGACAGGGTGGCTCCGCCTATGACAAGGAAAGCAGGTGCCACTTCTGGCATGTTCTTTTTGTCCGGGTATACGAGGCGGAGAAACTCGTTTTCGTCATTGACCCCATTGTTCTTGGAGTTGTCCACGCACAAGTGTATTCCCTCGTGGTAAGTGAGAGCCCCCTCCTCGTCCATCATGATGGGCTTGAGATCCACGGAGAGGATCTTGCGAATGCCGACTTCGATTTCCTCGAACGTCGGGTAGTCCTTCACTGAATCCAGCAGGCCGTAGTCTTTGTACTGGTCCTTGAACTCTTCGAGTGGCAACTGGGACGTCTCTGACGACCAGACGTCGCGACAACGTTTGAGGATGGTGCCCTTGTCGGTGTCGTTGAACCATGACTCCACGGCATCGGAGACGTTGGCGTGGTGCAGGACCTGTTGGCTAGTATGGACCAGCATGCTGATAGGTTCCCTGTGGTTGCGCAACCTCAATGATGCGATGCAGCAGATGAACCAGCACACCGCATCCACGAATGAATCGGGCAGATCCGTCGTGTTGCCTTTGTGGAGTTCCTTGATTAGGTCAAGATCCGCCTTGGGAACGGTCCTTATGATGTCAAGGCCATCATACTGCCCATCGGTGCTTCCGAAAATCTGTTGGGGCCCGAAGTACTGGTTGGAGACGCCAAGAGTTGCGATGAAGTTCTTCGGATACAGTGACTCCAGTGATGACTCGTTGAGGATGTTGGCATATGGGGTTGCCGTGTACCCTATATAGTTCATTGCGAGATACTTCTCCTTGGCCGCCTTCGACTGGGAGGTCTTCCCGTTGACGAGTGCGCATATGAGTCTGTTTATTTTCTTGCGATCTGACGTCGTCACGTTGGCCGTATTGATTCCTGCTTGGTCCGCCTCATCGTCAATCAAAAGAATCCTCATCTGTCGCATCTTTTTAGGGTCTTTCTGGAGCCATTGTATGAGGTCTCTCAGCCGCGATGCATTCTTCAGTGATACGGTAAAATAACGTTGTTTAGACTTGTAATCAAAGAAACAAGTCTGGCTGTCGGTCGATGATCCGGCAGATAGTTTTTCGAGACAATGCCATGTTAGATTGCCACCATCAATGTTTAAGTCGCTATTAAGTCGATTCCTCATTTGTATGCGGAGGTTTTCAATGGTGCCGGACAGTATGATGAACATGTTCCATCCACAGTCCGCCGCCATGGCCATGAGCGCCGCAATGTTGGCAGTTTTTCCGGATTGAACGTTGCCGATGACCAGGCCCTTGACCGGTCCGGAATCACGAGTGTCACCGTTCAGACGTTTTAGGATCATCAAGGTGGCGCGCTCAATCTCATCGATGGATTCTTCAGCGAAGCCTTTAGACTTCAACTTCTCCTTGTAAAGCTGCCAGCATGAATTCTCGACATCGGGGATGTGGGCGTCATTGTTTCTGGTTCCGTCGGTCACGAGGGCTTGTCCTCTTTCGAAATCGAGCTCAATGGCCTTCTTTTCGTTGGCCTCTTGCAGGTCGATCAGCGCTTTCCATGTGCTCTCGTCCATTTTTGGCCAGAAATCATCGTCCTCTTTGGATTTTAAAAAATCTGACAGTTTCGACGAGGAAGGTTGGGTTCTCAACTGATCCCAAGATGCTCCCCTGTCATGTTTACGCTTGAGCCATCGCAACGGCTCGGAAAACTCCAGTGAAGTGAAGTCTATAGGCATGTTTATTTGTTTTTTGATGTATGTAGTTCTCACAAATATACGATTTTATTTAGCTGAAACAAAATGCCCGACCGAAACCGAGTATGAAAGAAGAACAAAACACCAATTCCCATTCGTGAAAACTATCACTCTTTAGTTTCACCACATGCTTCGGCATGGGCCGGTAGATGAGGCAGGCCTTTACGGTATAGCCGTCGTGGACAAGGGCGTTGCGATAGGCCTTCTGCTGAGGGGCATAGTGGTCCAGGCAGCTGGGTTGATAGCGGGTAGGACTAACACTTACTCCTCATAGATATTACTCTTGTACCAGTCCGAAGTTTTCCGGACGATGGCAATCTTGTCAAACGGACCTTCCCGGACATACACCTTCTCCCCATCGAAGACCCAGTTACGGTTATAGAGTTTCAGCGAACGTTCAAACTCCTCGTCCGGCAGGAAATAATGACCATCCTTGCCGACAAACTCATGATCCCGCATGACGATGATGCTATCCCTCCAGCGGGCGCCGGGGGCATCCCAAACGGATGTGTCGCCGTCGTTGATGCCCATAGGGGTATCGTCCCTGAACCATCCCTTCGGCCGGCGGTGGATGAACCCCTTCGGAGCCTGTCCCGTGAGGGCGCCCGACGGAGCGTCAAGTCCTATGGCGCGTGTCTTCGCCTGAAGACGATGCCCGGGTGAATCATCGGTAATAAACGAAACGACGAGAACCGCGGCCGCGAGAGCAAGCATCAGGCGGAACAGCTTTTTGCAGAAGGAAAGGATATGACTCATAGAGGTCTCTTTCCCGTAAGTATACAACAATCCGGCGGAATTCTTACATGTTTTTTCATCATGACAAACCAATCATTCTTTTTATTTCCAAAAATCATTATATTTGCAGAGTTTTAGAAACAGAATTCATCCATGGACTTCTTGTCATTCAGGAATCACTTATACCCGCAAGGGTGCTTCAACATTAACCAGGTGCTGTTGTGGGAAAAGGACTTCGACCGCAACAACCTCACGCGCTGGTGCCGAAAGGGACTGCTGGTGAAGCTCCGCAACGAGCATTACGCATTCCCGGAGTATCGGCAGGTCCCGGATTTCGCCCAATACGTTGCCAATCAGATTTACAAGCCGTCTTATATAAGCCTCCAAAGCGCGCTTTCCATCTACGGCATGATTCCGGAGGAGGTGGTCCAGCTAACCAGCGTTTCCACGCTCAAGACGGCCCGTTTCTCGAATCCTTTCGGGACCTTCCATTACAAGAACCTGAAAGAGTCCCTGTACTTCGGCTATGAGATATCGGCCATGCAGGACGGCAGAGGTGTGCTCTTTGCAACACCGGAAAAAGCCCTTCTGGATTTTCTGTACCTGAATCCTTTCTACAAAACGGAGCAGGACCTGGAGGAACTGCGGCTGGATTGGGATTTCCTGAAGTATGAGCTGAATATGGACCGCTTTTCGGAGTATCTTTCCCGCTTCTCCAGCCGTTCTCTGGAGCAGAGAGTGGATTTGTTAATGAAAGTGTATGAGATATGATAGACCTTGATTTTATCCGGGGCTTTTTCCCGAAGGAGATTGCCTCGGACAGCCGTTTTCAGCGTTATATGCTCAAGGAGTACCTGCAGCTCCTGATCTTGGACCGCCTGGCCAATTCCCCTTATGCCGGCCGGCTTTGCTTCATCGGCGGGACCAACCTCCGGCTCATCCAGGGAATAGACCGCTTTTCCGAGGACCTGGACTTCGACTGTAGTGACTTGTCCGAAGAGGAGTTCCGTACCATGACGGACGGCGTCGTGAGATACTTGCAACAAAGTGGCTGGGCGGTGGAAACCCGGGACCGTGAGAATTCCAAACTGACAGCGTTCCGCCGCAGTTTGTACTTCCCTCAATTGCTGTTCGATCTGGGCCTTACCGGGCATCGGGAAGAGCGTTTCCTGATCAAGGTGGAGGCCCAGGACCAGGGGGCGGCTTATACCCCGGAGGTGGCTATGGTGAACCGGATGGGCTTTTTCTTCGGCATCCAGGTGCCGCCTCTGGACGTGCTTCTTGCCATGAAGTTCTGCGCCATCCTGTCCCGGCAGAAGGGGAGGGATTTCTATGACGCCATTTTCCTGCTGTCCAAGACCGGCCCCAACCTGGAGTTCCTCCGGGTCAGGACCGGCATATCGTCCATGGACGAGCTGAAGGCAGCCGTTTCTTCCTGCCTGCAAAATGTGGATCTGCAGCAGAAGAAGCGGGACTTCGTCCATCTACTCTTCAATGAGGCCAACTCAGAGCGGGTTCTGCAGTTTGAGGCCGTGATGCTGGGCTTGTAGATCGGCTCTACTGCTCGTCCGGCCTTCTTGGTGCAGATCTAAACAAGTCCCATGTCCGTTAGTTTGATTAGATGTTCCCGCATTGTCTCTATTAAAGAATCAGGATTACACATATTGGGATCATAGTACGAATATCCTTTTCTGATATCCTCGTATTCGTTCTGCTTAAACTGGTTAATATCTTTCCCTTCAAGTAAGGATGGAAGGCAGTCATATGAAAACCAATCTTTAGGTTTTTTATAGTCTGGCAATACTCCTTTTATGTCAGCAGTCAGCCATCGATTACCCACCTTGAAAGAATAGGTCCCTTTTCGACTCATTTCTGTGTACCTGTCAAAATCAATCGGGGATAATTCTTTTTCAGTATTGAAATTGAGATAATTGTATTTCCCACTACTTTTCTTTACAATTCCCAAATAGAATGATTCTCCATAAAAGGAGCGAACATATGGCGAGCCCTGGAACTCATACTTACCCTTGAAGTGCAAGTATAAAGCATCAGAGGATGGCACACCAATCAAATATTGGCATTCATCAATTCTCTGCTGAAAATAATCAGGATTTCCAAAACTAATATTGACACCCAGATACTCCTTCAAGTTGTTGCGACAGTCCTCAAATGTGGCACCCGAAAATAAAATGTTACAACCATCCTCTATGCTAATGCTTAAAACCTGACATAAATCTGGAGAGTGCTTAATTAAGACCAAAAAAATAGCTTGGGTAACATATGTACTGATACCGGTAGGGCATACTTTTACCTCATCGTATCCAAATTCTTCTCCCACAACGGAATATGACTCGGTCCTTCTGCTCTCAAGCCCGTCACCGGTAAGGTTGTTTTTAAAAAGTCCATACTTAAGTCCTTTCTCCGTTTCCTTTGAAAATAGACAATAGTAGACCTCTGTGGATGCTTTTACTAAATCATATCTGTTGGCCAGAGGCAAAGACTCAAACGGATAAGATTTTCCTTCAGATAATTTTTCCATAAGTTAGAGAGTGTTATCAATTCGACCAAATATAGTGTTATCAATTCGACCAAATATAATGAGTATATTTTAAATATACAAGTATTACTATCTGGGGCCGTTTTCAAAAACGCCTGACAATTAATCGGATATACAATGCCACATCTTCCTACTCTTGCTAGTAACAAGATGTGGCATTGCAATTATTATGATCCCTACTGCTCGTCCGGCCCCTCCAGGGCCTTCTTGGCGCGGGCCTCTTCAATAAGGGCCGTAACCGTATCGTTGCCCTTGGTGAGCTTCTTGATGGTGAGGTCTTCCACCTTGTTCTCGGCGGCGTCCAGATGGCCGGCGGAGACCTGCAGGGCCTTCTTGATGGCCTCCATGGTCTTGATGGTCTTGTCGATGCCGTCGATGGCCTCGTCGTACTTCTTCTTGGCGTTGAGGACGTTCTTGCCGAACTTGTCCTTGAAGTCCAGGAGCTGGTCCTCGAAGTGGGTGAGGTCCATGGCCTGGTTGCGGGCGGCCTGCAACTGCTTCTTGCTGTCCACGGAGTTTTTCCCGGCCTGTACCAGCAGGGTGATGATGGGGATGAACTGGTCCGGACGCACCATGTACATTTTCTCGTAGCCGGGGACCACGTTGATGCCGGAGAAACCGTCGTTGTCCAGTTCCAGCATGGACACCAGCACGGCGTATTCGCAGCCTTTCTTCTTGCGGTCGCTGTCCAGCTTGGGATAGAAGTCCGCATTACGGTGCTTGGTGGCCGATACGTCTCCTTCGTTCTTCATCTCGAACATGATGGAGACCACCTCCACGCCGTCTTCCTTGAGGCGGAAGATGAAGTCTCCCTTGGTACCGGAAGATTCGCCTTCCTCCCGGACGGACTCGTTGTCCTTCTCGAAGGTGGCGCCGGGCATGACCGGCAGGAGGAACTGGTTATACTGGTTGTAGCAGTGCTGCTCCAGGTCTTCGCCCAAGAGCTTTACGGAGCGCTTGGCCTTGAAGTTCTTGTACAGCTCCACTTCCTTCTCCAGGGCGTCCTTCTCGGCCTGGAACTTTTCGGCCATGGCCTGCTCACGTTCTGCTACGCTCTGGCGCTCGGCCGCGGCGACATTGACCAGGCGGCTGATTTCCGCTTCCTTCTTGCGGAGTTCCTCCTCCTTATTGGCCACGGCGTCGGCAAGGTCCTTCTGGGCCTTGAGACGCAGTGTCTCCAGCTCCAGGCCCTTATTCTGTTCCCAGCCTTCAATGCGCTGCTGCAGGGCGGTGATTTCCTGGTCCTTGGCACTGAGGGCTTCGCGGTGGCGGGCCGCCTCTTCGGCCGCCTTCTGGGCTTCCCTGGCCTTCTGCACCTGCTGCATATCGGCCACGCGGCGTTCCAGCTCTGCGTTGAACTCTTCGGTTCTTACCTGGTTGAGGATGTCGGCGAAGTCTGCGTCGTTGACGGTGATGGCGGTTCCACACTTGGGGCACTTGATTTCTTTCATAGTAGTTGGGGTTTTAGTTTTAGTTATTGATTAAGTTCGTTTTGGTTGTTTCTATTAATGTATACCGATGCCGGCGGAAATTCTTTCACTGAAGAAGGAAGATTTCGACAATCTGGCTGTTGTTTCATATTCCGTACTTTTCCGCCATTGCGCGGATGTCGGCCATGACTTCTTCCCGGAACCATTGGGGCTTGACCACCTCCACGTCGCGGCCGTGGCTCAGGATCTCCTGCCTGAAGTCGAACGTGGGCACAATGTGATAGCGGTAAATGGCGTAGTCCGGCGTCTCCTTCACCTTCTCCTGCGAGTCGTGCAGGGGGAGGGAATCCAGATACTTTACAAAATCCGGAACCACCTTCAACTCAACTGTTTCGGCCTTGCCTGAATCAATGAACACGCCATAGTAATTCCGGAAGAAATCGGCCGCATGGAAGCCTTTGGGAAGCTTGAGCTTGGTATTCACCGGATGAATCTGTTGGATGCGGTCCAGGGCATACATGTGCGGCTCCTCTCGGTCCTCGCTCTTGGCCAGCACATACCAGCGCTGCCGGAATATCTTGAGGCAGTAGGGGTGCGCTGTGAAGGTGTGCGGTTCATCCTGCCAGAAGCTCTGGTAGGTCATTTTCACGGCCTTGCCGTCCTTCATGGCGTTCATGATCACGGATAGCCACTGCCGGCTGGAGGGAATCTTCTCAAAGAGGATGCAGTCCCGCATGTCCTTGGACTCCTTAAGGAGATTGTTCATGGACAGGGACTCCATAAGCCACTGGCGGATGCCGTCGCCTTCCAGGTCCTCGCTGTTGGCTATGTAGTAGCCCAGTGTACGGTCACACTTGATTTCAATGCCGAAGGTTTCCCGGATGGAAGCCAGGTGGTTGAAGAAGGTACGGTTGCTTAGGGGTTCCCCGCGGCGGTCGTTAAGGGAACTGTCCTCCCAGAGGTCGCTGATTTCCTGGAAGGAGATGTGCCCGTGACGGCCGATGGTGTCAATGAGCCAGATGTACCTGTCGAAGTAATTCTTTGCCATAAGTGTCTGTGGTTATTACTTACAAAGATAAGAATTATGAGCAAAGAAACGACTTTGTCCTGCAAGAAAGTGGCAGTATCTTACTTGTCTTTCTTGGAGGCCAGGACGGATGCGTAGGAGGACGGCTGCTTTACCGGATCTTTCCACTCCTTGTCGCTACTGACAATCGGCAGCGTTTCCAGGTGTTTCCGCGCCTTGTTAATCTTGTTGTGGCGGTACCGGTCCAGCCGGTGCATCTGCATCCGGGAAGCCGGGTTGAAGTCCAGCTGACCGAACCGGAGGATGGACCAGCCGATACGGTCAATAGCCCGCATGACGGTGGGTATGCTGGTCTTGATGGGCTCATCCATATGCTTCAGTTGGTTGTAGCGGAAACAAATCTTGGCGAACTGCTTGTTAAGCGTGCTCTTGCGAAGCCGGATTTCTCCGTTGCTCCGGACCTCATAACCCACAAAGCCGATCCAATCGGCCGCATTGCCTTCGCCGGGGCCCCAGCGGAAAGGTGCCTTGGTTTTTTCGTCCCAATAGCCGGGAAGCGTAAGCGCACCGTCCTTATAATCTTTCACAGACTTCTCGTCGTGGTAGATGAGTTTGTGGGCGGTGAGGGATTCTTTGTATGCATCGAAATACCGGCGGCATCCTTCTTCGGAAGAGTGCATGAGGATGATATCATCCCCGAAGCGGTTGAACATGCGGTCCGGATCCGGATTCCCAATTATGGCTCGGTCCACGTCGTTCATAAGGATGTTGCAGATGAGCGTGGACAATACGCCGCCCTGGGGGATGCCAATCTGGTGGTAGTCATCCGGGAGTTCGCTTTCGTCCACCCAGCCGAAGACGCATTCAACGGGCTTCCGGCCATACTTTACTTTTTTAGGAAGATGCTTTTTGTATTTGTCCCAGAACTCCGGTTCCTGACTTTTCTCCAGAACTGATTCCTTGAAGTTATAGCTGTCTATATATTTCTCAAGGATGGTAAGGGCACCGGATGCTTTCACCCGGTCTATCTTCCCTTTGTCCAGCAGGCGGTCCAGAGCCTTGCGGACTTCGTTGTGGTTGACAATGTCGTAGAATTTCTTGATGTCGCATTCGGCCACCCATACCTGGGGATGCTCCTGCTTGAACTGAAGGATGTTGGGAATGGCATCCTCGGCCTTGGTCACTTTGGGCTCTCCACCATGGTATTTGCGGCGTTTCCGGTAAGAAAGGATCTCTTCGTGAAAGAGAGGATCCAGCAGATTTGAGAGGAACTCACCAGCCAGTTTGAGCAGGACCTTGGTCTTAAGGTCGTCGTAGACGCTGATGGGCCGGAATACGGCAACAATCTTGTCTTCGTGCTCTTCCGCCTTCTTGAACAGAGCAGTGGTGACGGGGGGTACAAGGGTGATGTTTCCGGACTTGACGCTTTCTTTGATGTCGGTTGCAAAGGCTGCCAGTTTCTGGAAATACGCAGGACGGGTAAAGGCCTCACGGTCTCTTTTGATGGTGGTCCGGAGTGCAATCTGGGCGTTCCTGAGTTTACGGGTCCGATCATTGGTGAGTTTGCTTCGCTCTTCCTGACCGGGGGTGACCCAGGTGCGCCGGGAAGGCAGCAATCCGTTCAGCTGTTTGTATGCCAAACTATTCTCACGGCTGACCTGTTTGGCATCGCCAAGCAGTTTGCTGCGTTCCTTGATGAGGATCTCCAGGATCTTTTCGTCAGTGACGAACTTGTAGAAATTAGTGCTCATATAAAAAAGGAGAGGATGGAGCTGTCTTCTGTATTATGCCCGGTGTGCTAGATCTAGGCTGGGAAAACCCCAGAATATCCACCAGTGGCCGAAGCCGTCCCCCGCGGGTGGTGGTGCGACAGCGGGATTGACTTTAATAAATAAAGTTTGGCCGGGACTCAGTAACAGTCACCCTCTCCCAACTACAAAGTTAACAATAATTCTTTAGATTCTCCGGAAGATTTTGAAGGCTTTTTTCAGCGGTTTCACTTCGGCTGATGCCAGGAGGCCGGACAGTTCCGGATCCGTGAGCGAATCTCCCAAGTAAGCGTATTCTATCCGAAGTTGTACCACTTCGGCAAGGGCGCCGGGCTCCAGTTCCACCTGTGCACTGCCGCGGGAGGCCGAGCAGGCGGCCGACCAGCGGGCTCCGTCAAAGTAGGTGAAATCCAGCCCCTGTACCGGCCTTCCGCGGAACGAGAAGGACAGGATCAGCGTGTTTCCCTGCCGGTCGGCCCGGGGCTTGATGTCGTCCAGGACTGCGTTGAGCCGTTCCGGGATGGAATTCACCAGCATCCGGCCTTCTTTGTCCCGGAGCTCGGCAGGGCGCTGGAGCGATTGCAGCAGCACATAGGCCCACCAGTGATACCGGAGCGCATCGTCAATGCGCCCGTCCCTTTCGGCCATCAGGGCCGAGGATTCATATTCCAGCACGCGTTCCTTGCGGTCGCTCCAGACCGTGTCCAGTTCCTTCCGGTCCATCCAGCGTCTCACATAATACTTTCGGCCTTCCTTTCTCACTTCGCGATGCGTATTCGAAAGTGTAGCATTGGAAGTCATTGCCAGCTGGTTGCTCCTGATGCTTACGGATTCTGTTCCGCGGTTACTGTCCCGCTGCTCTTCCAACAGCCGGTACTGGCCGGAAACCACCAGAGAAATCTTGCTGGAGAGGGAGGCCAGGGCGTCCCTGTCGGCATCGTCCACAGAGCGTCCCCAGCCTTCACCCCAGATGTAACCGCCGTCTTCCCGGTTGTAGTCCCATCCCTGGGCCACAGCCGGGATAACGGCACCAAAAAGCAATATGGAGAGAATCAGTTTTCTCATTCTTCGGTATAGTCTTTCCCGCGGAAGCCTTCGTCAATCCATTCGGATACCATGGAGCCGTAGCGCTCGGAGAGCGACTCCTCTTCCAGGGCGCGTTCCATGGCACGCCTTCTTGCACGTGCGGCGGCATCCTCGTCCACGATGCAGTAAATCCGCACCTGGTACATGCCGCCCTTTTCTTTATAGAAGGACGCGCAGGGGACCAGTTCTCCGCGTATGTTCTGGTTCACCAGGCGCTCGAAGGACGCCACCAGGTTGTCCAGCTGCTGGCCGGAGAGGTTGGAGGCGGAGGAGATGATGCGTCCGCGGATGTCTCCTCCCTGCAGGATGGCGTATTCGTTGGCCGCATTGGCAAGGGCCGTCACACGGGCCAGGTTCTCGGAGATGCACGGGCCGGATGTGCCCACGATGCGCGGGCAGCCGGCATTTACCTTGGTGAAGTACTTCTCCAGGTTGGTAGTGACATTACCCAGTTCACAGGGCTTGTAGCCGTCTCTTTTGAGGGTACGTTCGGCGGCTTTGGCTTCTTTGCGTACAGTTTTGTCGGTCTTGGCCGAGAGGGGAGCGAGCACCACCAGTGCCGCTGCCAGGATAGCGAGGATTCGTTTCATTTGCATTCGTCGTTTGTATTTAGATACCGCCTGGCGGAAGAAATCTTTCACTTCACTGCCGGAGAAAGAATTTGGCCGTGCGTCGGTATATATTTTTGACATGAGATATTTCCTGACCATATTAACACTTATGCTTTCCATCGGCGCCGGGGCCCAGACCATCCGAATCAGCGGTTTTGCCGCAGACGTTGCGGACGTATCGGCCCCTTTGGCAGTATATGATACCGACGGAGCGCTCTGTTCTGTCCTGAAGATGGTAACAAAAGAGAGCGGCTGGACCTTCGAGGCCGGCCTGGCCGGCATCATGGATGTGGTGTACGGAAAGGATGTCATCTACGTTTATATACCCGCAGGCGCCCGTATTCTTTCAGTGGCCAGGCCCGGAGCCGCTCCGCTTAGGGATTGGAGCATCCCAGTGCGCCTGGAACCGGGAAGGACCTATTCCATGAAGCTGGAGCTCGTGAAACCGGCTCCGGTTCAAAAGCCGGCACCCGTTGTAAAGAAGGTAACACCGGTTGTAAAGCAGGTAGCGCCTGTTCCTTCCGTCCGGGTGACGGAAAAGGATTTCAGCAGCCATTTCATGGACGCGTATACGGGATTCGTTGCCGACAGCGGCGGTTTTGCCGAGGAATACTTCTTCGGCCTTAGATATACCTACCTGCAGAGCCGGGTGGGCCCCTACGCTTCCGGGGCCATCGGCACGGAAGGTCAGTGTTCCTTCTTTGCAGGAGCGGCATATCGTTTAACCTCCAGTGACACATCCAATTTGGACTTCCAGCTGTATGGCGGCGTGGGTTATGTGACCGACGGGGGACTGGGCGGAGAAGCCGGAATCCGTATCGGCTGGAAGAGTGAACATCGGCTTAGCGGCCTGGACTTCGGCGCCGGCTGCCAGTTCTGGGATGGTGCCGTCGTGCCCACGGTGGAGGTTGGTTTCTATATCTGGGGCATTCCGGTAGCCTGCGGCATCTGCCTTGTCCTGGGCGGTCTTTGACTTCCTCTCCATTGTTTTAATTTCGAGTGCAAGAATTGGCGGAATTATCGGTATATAGATTAGATAAATCATAATCTATGAAAGAAACCAGCAATTCCAACGCCCTGATCCTTGATCAGATTGCAGCTGCAGACGTGGCCCCCCTCCGTTCCTTCCTCCTGAACAACCCCTCCCAGCCCCTGCTGGCCACCGGCTCGGGCGGCTGTGAGTCGGTAAGTGACTTCCTGGCACTTCTCTATGGCGCCCGCGGGGGAGTGGCCAACGGCGTTTCTCCCTACACCTTCAACTCCTTCTCCAATGCTTCGCTGAAGACGGCTAAACTGCTGCTGTTCAGCAAAGGCGGTCATAACAACGACATCGTATATGCCAGCCGGAGGGCCCTGGAAGTGAATCCGGACCAGACTGCCGGAGTGTTCTTCCACGGCGGTGACCGGAACGAAGCCCTGAAGCTCTTCGCGAAGGCCGGCTCATACAACGGCTTCGTGATTCCCCTCCAAAGCACCCATGACGGGTTCGTGAGTGTGGGCACGTCCCTGGCCTACTTCAGTCTCCTGGTGAAGATATTCCAGCCTCAGGCGGACCTGATGAAATACAAGGAGCTCCCGGAAAAGCCCTTTACCGGGGCGGATACCAAGGACGTGAAGAGTTACATCATCCTGCATGGCAGCTGGGGCCGGCCGGTGGCGAAGAACCTGGAGGGGAAGATGGTGGAAAGCGGCCTTGCAGTGGCTTGTGTGGCCGATTTCCGTTCATTTACCCATGGTCGGTTCATCTATACCAGCCAGCATCTGGAAGATTCGGCCATAGTGATGCTGGTCTCTCCCCGGGAGAAGGACATAGCGAAAAGGACTCTGGGCTATCTGCCGGAATCGGCCAAAGTGGTCTTCATTGAAACGGAGCAGGATGCTCCTGAAGCGGCCCTGGACCTGCTGATTAAAGCCACGGAATTCTTCAGGCAAGCCTGCCGGGTGGCCGGAGTGAACCCTGCCAGCCCTGCCAACCCCGGCAAGATTGACAAACGGAAGCCCATGTGGGTTCCCTTCATGGCAGAAATGAAGCGAAACGGTCCTCTGGGTTTGTAGCAGATGTATCATCCCGGGATGCGCGTCGGGCTACAGCAAGAATCATCTTGATTTTATCTTCCTTGTCACGCTCCAGAAGGATGGACCGGACTTCGGACAGAACCTCATCGGTCGCTTTCCGGATGTCCGGTACAAGGGCGTCGAAGGAATAGAGGAAATCGGCAAACACGTCCCGGGAAAAGCCGATGGACAGGCGGTTCCGGAAATTCGCGAAGCGTGCCGGAACAGGAAGGGCCGTAAAGCCGCTCAGTTCCCGGAATACATAATAATCCTGGTTGTCAAGCTGGAGATAGTATCTGTTGTCGGCATACTGAAGACGCTGCTGTTTGTCCAGGCCGGCCCGGATACAGGCGGCGACGGCCGCTTCTGCATTTTCGGCCGGCTGGCGGAAATAGTATCCGCCGCAGGCGTTCATGGCCTTCTCCCAAGCGCTGTTCATCATATCACTCCGGAGTTCTCCGGCAATTTGCTGGAAGTCGGAGAGCCGTTTATAGCTGTACTCTCCCTTAAAACGCCGCATGGTACTGTCTGCGGCCGATGCGATGATGGATTTGTCAATATACATATGATTCTGTTTCTGTATGTATATATACCTTTTCGGACAGGGATTCTTTCAAAAACAAAACTGCCGGCCTGTTTCCAGGGCCGGCAGTCGATGTAGGTCTAGGCGCTGAGTCTGTACCCGTATTGGGAAAGGAACTCACGGCCAAGAAGCTTTGCGAGGACCCGTCTTGTCCTGCTGAGCTTGGAAGAGACTGCGTTAGGGGTGCAGCCAAGAATCTTTGCGATTTTCTTTGGCTTGTAACCCTGAAGGGTCAGTTCCAGAATCCTGCGCTGGCTCTCTTCCAGCCGGTCCATATTTTCCTGGATATAGGACAGGGCCTCACTGGATTCAAGTTCGCGGTCTGGACCGGACACCTCACCGCCAATCTCGTCCTCCTCCAAAGGGGAGAAGCGCTGGGCGAAACTCACACTCTGGCGAAAGGCATCAATCTCACACTTGCGTGCAATCTTGTATCCGTACGCCTGAGGGCAGTTGTGGCATTTCTCGGGCTCATAGGAGCCGCGGGAGAGAAAAGCCTTTATTAAGGCTTTCTGGCGCAACTCTTTCAGGTCTTCCCCGGACATGCTTTTGCCACCCTTGAATCCGTACCGGTGAATCTCATCGGTTATGCCGGTGAAGATTTCCTGATAGCGGACGGTTTTGCCGTTGGTGGTGGTGAAGGTCTCATTGGTGCGGATGTCGATGTCTTTTGTCATAGTTCGTATGTGTTTCTGTGGTTATGCTGATCCATCGTGTGTCTTCATAAAAAGACAGGTTTAAATAATGCGACAGCAAGTTTTGAGAAACCAGGCGGAGCTATGTCAAAGAATCATTTCCAGCATCAATCCCTTACCTCTTACCTACATATTTCTGTTCCCGCTTCTGATAGCGGGTAATAGTATTACGCCGGAATGCGTGAAAAAGTTTCACACGGACTTGTTTTTTTCCGGAATTCCGAAATTTTGAAAGATTATTACTGCAAGCGGGTATATGAATATGTATGAAAAACGCACAGAATATGAGACCCGACCAGATCAAAGCGCATCTGGACAAATACGTTATCGGCCAGGACGAGGCGAAAAAGACCCTCGCCGTGGCCGTCTACAACCACTACAAGCGCATCCGCCACCGGGACGACCCGCAGTGCAAGGTGCACATCGACAAGTCCAACATCATCCTCCTGGGCCCCACCGGCTGCGGGAAAACCCTGATGGTCAAGACCATCGCCAAGCTGATGGACGTCCCCTGCTACATCCAGGACTGCACCAAGATCACGGCCAGCGGCTACGTGGGATCCGACGTGGAAGACTGCCTTGCAGGCCTTCTCCGCGCCTGCAACTACGATATCGAAAAGGCCAGGAAAGGCATTGTGGTGCTGGACGAAGGCGACAAGATCGCCAGGAAGGAAGCCGGCATCTCCATCACCCGCGACGTCTCCGGCGAATGCGTCCAGCAGTCCCTCCTCAAGATTGTGGAAGGCGACCTGGTGGGAGTTCCGCCGATGGGCGGCCGCAAGCATCCCGAGCAGCCTCTCATCTATCTGGACACCACCGACATCCTCTTCATCCTCTCCGGTGCCTTCGTGGGCCTGGAAGGGATTGTCGCCAAGCGTATCGGCAAAGACAGCACCCGCATCGGTTTCGCGCAGGATGCCCGCCAGGCCACTGCCGATGAAATCCTGGGCGAAGTGACCCCGGAAGACATCCGCCGATTCGGCATGATTCCCGAATTCATCGGCCGGTTTCCCGTCATCACCCATGTGAACGGGCTGGACAAGAAAGCCCTGATGCGCATCCTCACCGAGCCCAGGGACGCCATCACCCGCCAGTATGCCGAACTCCTCCGCGAGGACGGCATCGACCTGGACTACGACAAAGAAGCCCTGGAAGCCATCGCCGAGGCCGCCCTGCAGCAAGGCACCGGCGCCCGCGGCATCCGCATCATCATGGAGAAGGTCATGCGCGACATCATGTACGACGCTCCCAGGGACGCCCAGGAGAACCACGCCGGCGCCTTGACCCTGAAAAAGAGCCATATTCTGCCCGTCCTGCGAAAGGAATTCCCAAAAGCCGGGTAATTGAATATATAAACAACACGAATCTATGCGCAGAAGAGAACCAGCAGACAAAAAGTTTTTTGGGGGCAACGTGAATCTTTCCGGCCTCACTTCCAGCCTCAACACCATCTTTAAGACCGTCCAGGAGAACGGCCTGGCCGAAGGTGTGATGGAGAAACTGGACAAGGAACTCCATACCATCTCCAATTGTTTCGGCATTTCCACGAAGGCGGCCCTGCTCCTCCCTTATATTGTAGAGCACAACGTGAACAACGGCTGCGACGCCGACGACCTTGCCGGTTTCGTGGGCTGTTCCAACATCGAGTTCATTGGCTTCTACTCCGACCTGGAGGAGATGGAGAACCGCGGCGTCATCTACCACTGCACGCGCAACGGCGGCCGATACCTCTATTTTCTTTCGCGCGAGGCAACCAGGACCATTGAGAAGGACGTTCCCTTTGAGCCGTTCCCCATGAGCGGCCTTTCGGCCAACGACTTCTTCACCCGCTTCCGCCTCTTCATCTCCGACTTCAAGAAGGACAATATCGATGCGGAGCGCCTGCTGGAGCAGTATCAGAAGCTCATCGAAGACAACCAGCACCTGCTCTTCTGCCGCAAGGTCAAGGAAACCGGCCTCATTGAGCACGGAAACGACACCGAGCAGCGTTTCTTCTTCTACATGTGCCACCGCTGGGTCACCTTCGGCGATGAAAGCGTACCCATTGAACATCTTCTGCACTTCACGGAGTTCATGGAGGATGACCAGCTCATCCGCCGCGTCATCTCCAACGAGCGCTCCGGCCTCCAGCAGCACGGGCTGGTCACCTTCGGCGGCGATAAGGGATTCCAGGACACGGATTCCCTGGCCCTTACCGAAGAGGTCCGCAAGACGTTCTTCACGGAGGTCACCCTGGAAAAGGAGGTGGAAGTCCAGCACAAAGACCTCATCCCCGCGGAAAAGATTGTAGCGAAGGACCTCTTCTACAACGCGCGTGAGGCCGAACAGATGGAACGCCTGGCTTCCTTGCTGGAGCCCGCCAACTTCAAGGGCGTCCAGAAACGCCTGGAGGAAATGGGCATGCGAAAAGGCTTCGCCGTCCTCTTCACCGGCGGTGCAGGCTGCGGCAAGACCGCCGGCGTGTACGAACTCGCTCGCCGTACCGGCCGCGACGTCTTCGCCGTGGACATGTCCCAGCTCAAGAGCAAGTGGGTGGGCGACTCCGAGAAGATTGTCAAGGGCGTCTTCGACACCTACCGCCATATGTGCCGCAAGAAGGAAAACGCGCCCATCCTCCTCTTCAACGAGGCCGATGCCATCTTCTCCAGGCGTCTGGAGAACCCGCGGGACAGCGTGGACCAGATGATGAACGCCATCCAGAACATCTGCCTGGACGCCATCGAGAACCTGGACGGCATCCTCATCGCCACCACCAACCTGGCCGGCAACTTCTGCGACGACGCCTTCGCCCGCCGCTTCATCTTCAAGGTGGAGTTCGACACCCCCGAGCCCGGTACCCGGAGCAAAATCTGGAAATCCATGGTGGGAGGCCTTTCCGACGAGGACGCAGCCGTCCTGGGTGACAGATATGCCTTCTCCGGCGGCAATATAGAGAACATCGCCCGCAAGAGTGCCGTGGGTTATGTCCTCTCCGGCAAAAAAGCCGGGTTGGACGAACTGCGCAAGTACTGCGACGAGGAAATGCTTTCCTCCCAGCCGCACAGAAAGATTGGATTCTGAGAACGGTATATATAACAAAACGAACTATGGCAAACATCAATATCAACACAACGGAGCTCAGGAGTCTCCTCGACATCACTCCCGCCGACCAGAACATTATGCTGGTGGGCAACCACGGTATCGGCAAATCCGAAATCCTCACCGAGTACTTCGCCGCCAAAGGCATGAAGGTGGTTCCCCTTTTTCTGGGCCAGATGTCCGACCCCGGCGATCTCATCGGCATTCCCAACCGCAACGAGAACACCGGCAAGACGGATTTCATGCCGCCGTACTGGTTCCCGCTGGACGGCAAGCCCATCGTGCTCTTCTTGGACGAGCTGAACCGGGCCCGTCCCGAGGTTCTCCAGACCATTATGGACCTGGCGCTCAACCGTACCCTTGCCGGCCGCAAGCTTCCCGAAGGCAGCCGCATCATCAGCGCCGTCAATGCCGGCGACCAGTACCAGCTTACGGACCTGGACCCCGCCCTGGTGAGCCGCTTCAACGTGCTCACCTTCCGTCCCACCGCAGAGGAATGGCTCCTCTGGGCCGACAAGGCGGGCGTGGACGCCCGCGTAAAGGATTTCATCCGTGAGAACACCCTCTGGCTGGACAAGGAGCCCGACGCGAAGGAAGGGGCCGATACGGGCCTGGACAAGACCCCCGACCGCCGCGCCTGGAAACGCGTAAGCGACATTCTGAAAAATGCCCCCGATATCACGCCGGTGGTTATCAAGGCTATCAGCGCCATCGTCGGACCCAAGGCCGCGAGCGCCCTCACGGGCAGCATATCGGCCAAAAAGATTCTCTCCGGACGCGAAGTCCTCCAGAATCTGGAAAAGCACATGGCCGTCCTCAAAGGCTATGAGCTGCACCAGCTCGCCGTTGTGAATGACGGCATCTTCCGCCACTTGGAAGTGGAGAACCTCTCCGGCGCCGCCAGGGACAAGGCCAAGAAGAACGTGGAAGCCTACTTCGACTTCCTGGCCAAGGAGAAGAGGGAGGCCGCCGCCCACTTTGCCAACCTCTATGTCCAGGGCACCTATCCCAAGGCCGTGGGCTTCATGGCCCGCGAGTGCCAGATTCTCACCATGACCATGGTCATGTATGTCAAGAGCATCCGATGATGAAAGACCGCATCACACAGCTTGAAGAGCGCTGGTATATGTCCGAGCCGGCTCTCTTCCAGGTACTCTGCACGCACGACGTGAGGGAAAACCGCGATATGCCCTGTCCCGTCCGCAGTGGCAGGCGCATCATCGAATACAATCCGGACTTCCTCAAGGAAATGAGCGATGCGGCCCTGGACCAGGCGCTCCGCACGGAGGCCGTTCGCATTCTCCTCAAGCATCCCTACCAGCGCAAACCCGACGCATGCAGCCAGCAGGCCATCGCCGTGGGCAGCAACATCACCGTGGGCGACAACTACAAGTACGGCAACTACAACATTGAGCGTCCCGACGACTACAAGCTGCCCGAAGGCCAGGCCTACGAATGGTATTCCCGCCGCATCCAGGACATGCTCCCGCCCTCCGACGGTGCGGGAGACGGAGACGGTTTCCCCGATCCCCGGACGCAGAGGCTTAGCCAGTCGGCCGAAAAAAACACCGCCACCTCCGAACTCTGGGAAGAGGACGAACTCACCGTGGCCCTCATCGACGGAATCATCGACAGCGTCAAGGACTGGGGAAGCCTGGCCGGCCATTTTGCCGAGGCCCTCAAGGCATCGGCAAAGGCCAGAATCAACTGGAAGAACGTCCTGAGCGGTTTCCGCGCCAGCATTCTTTCCACCCGGCGGAAACTCACCCGTATGCGTCCCAACCGCCGCACCGGATTCGAGAATATGGGATCCATCCGCCGCTTCGACACCAGGCTCCTGATTGCCGTGGACGTCAGCGGATCCATCTCCTCGCAGGATCTCGCCTATTTCTACGGCGTCATCAACAGCGCATTCCGCTATGGCTTCACCGCCGTGGACGTGATCCAGTTCGACTGCGGCGTGCGCGTAGTACAGACCCTGAAGAGAGTTATCCGGGACGTAGCCGTCGTGGGCCGTGGCGGCACCTCCTTCCAGGAACCGATTGACTACGCCTGCGAAAACGGTTACGATGGCCTGGTCATACTCACGGACGGCTATGCCCCCGAGCCCCTTATACCCGACAACGTGCGCACGAAAATCGTCTGGGTATGCGACAGCAAAGGCAGTTACGCCCACTCCCACCGCTGGATGGAAAAATCCGGCCGTGTATGTATAATGGAACTGAAATAATATGCCAAGAACCGAATTCCAGAAGAGAAAGGCCGAGAAGATCAAAGCCATCAACGGCATCACGGCCAAGAGCATCATCTCCGCGGCCTTCGCCGAGGCAGGATATAAAGTTTGCATCGACGTGCAGTGCTATCGCGCCCGGGTGAGCGTTCCCATCCTCAAAGGACGTAGGCTCCGGCTCTATATCCGGTACCGGGACCTGGGAAAACCGGACCTGATGCAAGGGGTGCTCACGTCCGTCGAGGACCTGACGGACGCCCTCACGCGCCTGGGCCCCGGCGCCTGCATAAAAAACGGATAGCCGGAATTATCCCTTTTAAAGAATTGACCCCCAGAATGGTATACAAGGGTGTATGATAGACAGAATCGTTCTCAATATTCCTCATTCCTCGGCCGATTTCCCCTCCGGTGTAAAGCCGGGCCGTGACATGGATGTCCAAATCCAGCGCTGGACCGACTGGTATACCGGGTATCTCTTCGGCACCGCCGCAATAGCGGATCCCCGGATCCGGCCGGTCATCTTCCCCTGGTCAAGGTTCTTCTGCGACGTGGCGAAGCCCGAAGAGAATGAATACAACCTTACTTACCTGGAACATAAAGCCAAAGTGATACAGGAGATTACTCCTACATCCCTGCTGATAGACTGCCATTCCTTCCCGTCGGATTTGTCAGATGTGGAGGTTTGTATCGGCGTCAATTCTGACTGGAGCCAGCCGGACAAGAATATGCTGGATTTGGTTTTTCGTCATTTTTCGGGAAGGGGATACAAGGTGGCATTCAACACCCCGTACTCCCATTCCTATGCTCCGGAGATGCCGTTCAGGTATCCGTCCCTGATGATTGAACTGAACAAGTCCACCTATCTGGACCGGGCCGGGAATCTTGACAACAGCAAGGCCGATAAGATGAAACTGGCGATAGAGCAGCTCTTCAACGCGGTGCTCCGGCCCTGGCTGGAGGAAACTTTCCGGCAAAACCTGTGGCTGTTCTATGAAAACCGGGAGAAGATCTGGGCTAACCCCAGGATGGCATCGGCCCTCACCGGAAGAAGGAATTTCAACTCGCCCATCACCCTTGGCGGCTATCTGGCCGCAATAGAGGCGCGCCCCGATTTGTTTGTTCACAAGGGCTCTCTTGTCATCAACTATGCCGGGAGCATGTTTTCCGGTGCCTGCTCGTGCTCACTGTTGAATCTCAAGACGGGGAAGTTAACCTACTGGGAAGAAGGAAGTTTCCACTCGCGAAGGAGAGCCATGGAAGAGGCCCATGCCCGGTTCCCGGTAAATGACGGCGCCCTTCCGCTATCGGTTGTGGCGGAGATACTAAAGAAGGAGTAAAACTCTACAGCTCTCTCAAGCGCTTGGCAAGCAACTGGCGATAAGCCGTTTTCAAATCCTCCGGAAGGAAGGATTCCTCTATCAGGTTATCCCACTGGGTGGCGTGGGCCGTCATATCGTTAATAAGCCGCTCCGATACCCCCATCGGAATACCGGAACCAGTCATGGCATCCAGGAAGGTCTGTCGGCCAAAGCCGGCCTTTTCCCCGCCTACCGTAAAACTCATTGCCATTTCTTCCGTATCGGAAGGATCGGCCAGGAGCACGGCCAACAGGTCGTAGGCCGGTGCAAGCACGTATTCCCTGTTTCCCGTATCAAGGAGCGAGAAGTTCTTGCAGTGCATGTCGGAATTGCCCGTTATCCAACTGAAGAGGACCACCTCCCAGAAGCGCTGGACATCCAGCATCGGGGCCGATGAATACTTCCTGATGGTATCGGCCAACTGGGGATAGGTTCCGTAATACTTATGTTCTGTGAGCCGGTTGGTGAGCTGGCACATGTCCAGCATGGATATCTTATTTCCTTTGCCGTCGCGGTCCATCCTTCTGGTGATATAGCCAATCTCACCGTCAGCGAGCCGGATAAGTGAGTGCGTTGCCGTCCGGATTCCGGCGGCATCGGCCATTTTCATGGTGAGATCTTCCAGCTCAGGCAGGCAGCGGTACCTTGGGCTCTGGGGCTTGAAGATATACTTGCCCCAGAGGCCCACGATGGTGAAGCGGGCGGGTTCGTTCTTCCCGCCCCTGTCCACGTCCAGGGACATCTTGGCCTGAACGCCGGTGACAGAAGCACTGGTGCGGATGACCTTGCGTGCCAATTCCGACATGTTGTCCCGCGTATAGGGCATTCTGGGCGCTTCGCTCATTCCGAAAACCTTGCGGGCGCAGGCCGGATGGAAATCCACCTGGCCGGGTCCCAGCTCCTGATAGCAGTAAAGACACTTACTCATGACCCAAAGGTTTTACGCTGATATCGCCGATACAGTCCTTGCAACAGGCCAGCAGGAGGCCCATCCTGTCACGCGGATCAATCTTCCAGGACTTGGACGCAATGTCCAGCAGCCAGCCTTCCGGAATGAGCCCGTCAAAGACCGGAAACATCATTTCTTTTTCGTAAGGCTCTGCCGTAAAGGGCATGGTAGGGCTTAGCGGAAGTGCCGACTGCCCAGCCAGATAGGCGGGATCATATGCAAAGTGGAAGCCCTCTTCGTCTTCCATTAGGATGCCGCAGAAGACATCCTTTACATAAATGGCAGCCTGTCTCATATTTCATTGATTTTAACGGGGCCCAAAGCCTCTCCGAACAGTGCCAGGACGTCGTTGACCTTATCCATCCGCAGCGTCTGCTTTCCTTGCTCCATGTCCCGGATGAACCGCAGCCCTACACCGGCTCTTTGTGCGATTTCAACCTGAGAAAGGCCATATTTTTTTCTTTTTTGCTTGATATGTGCCGAGATTGTTTCCATATAATATACCTTTTCGGGTACAAATATATGAAATATTTATCATATTATACCAAAAAGGGTATATTTTATGTTATAATATGAGTTTTATACCCGATAGGGATTACTAAATCAACTTCCTTACCGCCTCCAGGATCTCCACCATGGCCCAGGTGTCCTGCTGGCAATAGATTTTGAGCGCGTTGCGGCGCGTCTTTTTGTCGGCCAGGCCGAGGACCGGATTCGGCGAATCGTAGTTGAGGTAGGTGATGTAAGCCTCCACACCGTTGCCTACGTCCAAAGTGCTATATGTGAGCGACGGCACAAGCACCGGCAGGGTCTTCTTGATGGAGTAGCTGCCGCTGAGGTCTTTGTGGTAGTAGTTGATGGTTTTGGCGCGTTCCTTATCGAATGCCGCTGCATACAGGGACTCCTTCGTCTTCAGCAGGTGGATCAGGTCGGCCGATTTGTCGCAGATGGCAAGCAGTTTGTCGCGGTACTCCGGGAACAGTTCGGCGAGCTCCTTCAGGCGTCCGATCTCGAAACTGGTATTCTGTGCTAGCATGGTGCCTTTGAGAGTACCGTCCTCGTTGAACTTAAAGTTTTTGACGATGGCTTCGGCCAGATCCTTACGCTCATCATCGAAGCACTCGTCATTCAGGAAGATGATATTATCATTTACCTTGTCGCAGTATCCGGGCCTGCGCTCGATGTGCAGCGAGAACTCGAACACGGACTGCCGATAAGGATTCTCGCCGGCGAAACGAGGCAGCGGGCAAGGGAAGGTCTCAAAGTCCAGATGGTAGATGGGATACTCAAGCTGGTTGAACCAGTACCGCATCTTGTCCTTGTCCACGTACTCCGTCCCATTGTCATAGCAGTCCCGCTGGATCTTATGATTCTCCTTTTCCAGCCAGACTTCGGGAACATCGTCAAACTTATAATGTCCCTCATTAATCAACTGATATTTGTCCTCGATGTTACCCTCCTTGAAACCGCGGAAACTCAGATACTTGTTCGCCGAGTTATAGTTGGGCACGCTGCGGAGTTTCTGAAAACAGTGCTCCCAGAAAACGCACTGCGTGTTCTGACCCCATGCACACCACTTGCCAACCGGAACCTTTTTGCTGACGTCGTGCATGGATGAAATGTAGCTCTCCAGGGTTGCGATCTCCTTGAGAATGAACGGCTGGTACGCCCTGGTGATTTCATTCATGTCAAAGAACGTGACAATCTCCTGGCCGTCGATTTCATTGTAGACCCGGGCTCCGCCGGAGTCTTTGGCTCCGTCATACACATACTCGTTATTGAGCACGGCAAGGTAGTAGTTTACCTGCCGATTGTCCCCGGCCTCTTTCCGCGCATGGTCTATCACGAATCGCTGGAAAGCCAGGTCGTGCGGATACTTTCCCTCATTCCTGAAGCGGTCCAGCAGCAGGCCTTTCTTTGCCTCGTAGTTCTTCGTGGCGTCTTCCGTCACCAGGCTGGCCGCCGAGTTGAGGCGCCATATGTTCCCTTCCTTTACGAACAGCGGATACTTGGTGCCGCCGCGCTTTCCTTTTGCCACGTCCGAGAAGAACAAGCCGGCATCGGCGTCCGTATACTTGCTGGAGGTTGTGGCCTTCACTTCAATAATGTTAATCTCATCATCGTTCTCGTTGTAGATATCCACGTAGCAGCGGTACACATGGTTGTGAAGCGTGTATTCAAAGAGCTTCTGGTTGTGAACATTCAGGGAATCGGCCACAAAGGTGCCGTGGAAATACTTCCGTGCAACTTTGAGGGCCTCGTCCTCAACCTGGTTGTAGTAGGGGAGAAGGGCCTCAAGCTCCGGGCTGGGGGATGCGTCAAAGGATTCCTCGTCCTCTTCTCCTTCGGCCGATCCCATTTCAGCGGCAAGTTCGGTCATTAATTCCTCCCTGCGCTCGTCGATATCCGTTTTACCCGTCGGATTGTACTTCAGGTCCATAGGGAAATACATGGGGCAACGGGTCCAGTTGATGAATCTAGATTTTGAGATGTACATATAGTCAGTTTTAGTCATTCAAATTTAAGGATTATAACGGTTTTATCAAATCAGTCGTTACCACATCCGTTCCAGTAATAGTTCAACTGGGTCAAAATGCTTCTCCTTTGAAGATAGTTCCGTCCGGGCTGACCGGATATCGGTTGGCCTTTTCTATAACGGCCTGTCCTTCAGATGCTTTCACGTCCGGGTACTGGACGGAGACGGCATACTCAATGCCGTCCTCGTTAGCGAAGATGTGGCGGCCGTAATAGTTGATGCCTTCGGCACTGCGGGCGCGGATGGTGAGGGCGTCTTCTTTTTCATGCAGTTCCAGCACGGCGAAGCCGTCGTCTTCAAGACCGGAGATGGTGGCTTCAACGGATTCTTCGTTAGTGGTACCCTGAAATCCTGCATAGAAAGATATCAGGATGAGCGAATCCGGAGACCAGGCCCTGGTCCCATGGAAGGAAAACTCCGCCTGCCAGAGGTCGTCCTCTATAATATAATCGGCCGGAATTTCCAGAACGCCGCCCCAGTCCTGGTTGAAGAGCCAGGTTCGGCCATCAAAGGTGAAACTGTGCAATGCCGGATCCAGGCACTTTGCACCCGGGCCGATCGCTGTTTGCGCCAGAGAATCCAGCCCGTGAATCCATGCCGAATCGGCCCGCATCCGGGCCAGAACCGCTTCCGGACCTGTCTCAGACGGGCCTTCAGGGCTGTTGTCACACGCGGCGACAAGGGCCATAAGGGTAACCAAGGGGGAAAATATGAACTTCATAACCCGTGCGGTTTTAGCGGTCATCTATTTATATATACTGCACAGGGACGAGAATCTTTCGTCTTTTTTTTCGGAAAGAATTCGCAAAACCTGCGGTATATATCAATGAAATAAACCGACAGCTATGATATTTAACATCCTTATGATTCTGCTGGGCATTTCTCTGCTCGTCTATTCATTCTTTGAAATCCGCGTGTGGGGGAGCTTGTATTTCGACAGGGACACCCACTGCCTGGAGAAGTTCCGGAAAGCCACTAAGACGGCCGATATGGTCAGTTTCCTGCACAATGTGGTCAAGTTCGTTTTCGGCTTCGCTCTGGTGGTGAGCGGGCTTAGGCCCTGGATGCCGATGGAGAGTGACGGCATGGTCCGCATGGTACTCCTTGTGAGTTTCGTCCTTCTGGTACTGGACGCCCTGGTGCTTGAGGGCATCACGCGGGCCCGGAAACTGAAGGAGCTGCGGGAGGAGATACGGGAACAGTGGCACAGGGAAAAGCGCATCACACCGGAGCACAACCACGAGGTGAACCTGTTCCGTGGAACCGTGCGCGTGACCCAGACATATCCCCGGCAGCTCCTCGCCATGGGCGCCGGCATGCTCTTCATGCTGGTTTTCATGTTCTAGGCGACAGGATCCCGCATGGGAAATAATATCGCTCCCGGAAATAATTCCAAGTGAGTTATTATGTATATTTGCCATTACAGGCCTGTCACCAAAAGTGATGCCTTCGCCAACACCCGCATACATCCAGACATATGTAAATAGAGGTGGAGGACGTTTATCGTTCCTCGCCGATGCAATCCTGGAAAGCGGACTTTCCGAAAAGGAACTTTGTTCCCGAACTGGATTAAAGCGCGGGGTCCTTCGCCATGTTTTCGAGTCAAATGACATTACCATCAGCTACCTCCAGCATATCGCCGATGCCCTGAACTGCGAAATAGTTTGGCAAATATCAGAAACAGATGACCCCGTCTTCGATCGCGAGGCTATGGCTCGGGACTACCTAATCAGTGCGTTTGATCAGATTGAGATACTCTCGGAAAAACACTCAAAAGGTAATATATATTACTACCACATTAGGTTCGAAGGCAACATCCGGAAATGTGCTGACCCACATCTCAGCATCATCTCGGTTGAGAAGAAAGAAGCATATGTTCGCATCCGTTTATGAAATGACCTAAAAAAACCGTAACTTTGTTACTTGACAAAGCCTAAACATTTCGTGTTTGACGAATGTTTGACGTTTTTTTGCGAAAGAAACATATTTGTTTGTAAATCAACGCGATACAGAGGCCGATAGAATGAATGGCATTCAAAAGGTCAGGAGTTCGATTCTCCTATGCTCCACTCCAAGAGATTGTTAGTCGGCAGATTAACAATCTCTTTTCTTTTTCACCCTGAGAAAAAGTCATCGCAGATACCCGTGCCTGACCAGGTCTTCCCGGCATTGGAACGGGCTGGTATAGCCGTCCGCAATCACGAACAGGTTATCGGCCACGGAGGAGATGGCGTCGTAGTTATGATCCGTGACGATGATGCCGTGATCCTTGCTGCGTTCCCGTATAAGTGCCTTGACCTCATCGATGTTCACGGGATCTACCTGTGTGAACGGTTCATCCAGGATATAGAAAGGTGAATCGCTCATCAGTACCAGATACAGTTCCGCCAGTCGGGCTTCCCCGCCGGAGAGTTCGTAGATGGGAGTATCGTAATGCCTGGAGAACTTGGGGATGCGGTTCACGAATGTCCAGTAGTTCACACCGTAAAGGTCGAAGGCCCGGTGCAGGTGCATCCCTTCCGGAATCAGGCGTCCCTGTGGAAGATATTTAATGTATCGGCCGATAACCTGCCGGTCGATGGGCTTTTCGTCGATGCTCACCATCACGTTTTCCACCCGCAGGCCACCCATCAGGGCGCGGAACATACAGGACTTTCCGGCGCCGTTGCGGCCCAGAAGGCCGGTGACCATGCCTGTTTCAGAGGTAATATACCCGCCGCTCAGTACCGTCTTCTGGCCGAAACGGACCACCACGCTGTCCACTATGAGTTTGTGTCTATCCATAGATCAGATGCATGATGGTCATGAGGATGGCAAGCACCAGAAAGTCTATCAGAATGACGCTGGTGAGCAGTTTCCTATGGGAGAGACCCAAGTTGATGTAGAAGAAGATGGCGTCCCGGCCCCTGAACTGCTCCATCAGATACACGGTGATGGCAGTAAGAACAGCTTTGATGATGAATGAATCCACCATGAACGCATAGGAAAAACCGTCGGCCTGTAACTTTGCGCACACCAGGTTAAACACTCCTCCTAACAGGAAAACTCCTTTCCCATAACGCCAGGTGAGTGATATGCGATCCCGGATGGTCATTCTGAAACAGTGGTTGCTTTCAGCAAATAACACGCCAGCAGACAGTCTTTCCTTATGAGGCTGCGAAGAATCCCCCGAAAAATCGTAACTTCGCAACCTGGGAGAACCATCATGTAAGCCTTTTGCACCGCATCATCTTTCATATCGACGTCAATAGTGCCTTTGTTTCCTGGCTGGGAGCCAGACTGGTGAAGGAAGGCAAGCCGGACATCCGGCTTGTTCCGTCGGTCGTGTCCGGTGATCCGAACGACCGGCGAAGCATCGTAACGGCGGCCTCCATTCCGGCCAAGAAGCTGGGCATCCGCGTTCCGGAGCCCGTGTCGATGGCCCTGCGCAAGTGCCCGAACCTTGTCATCATGCGAGGCGATTGGGAGTGGTATAAACAGTGCTCGGAAGGCTTCATCGCCATCTGCCGGAGCTATTCTCCCGTTTTGGAACAGTTCTCCATCGATGAATGCTTCATCGACATGAGCTTTCGCTGCAAACCGGAGAATGCCGTGGCGGTGGCCACGCGGCTAAAAGACCAGATCAGGAACACGCTGGGCTTCACGGTGAACGTGGGCGTAGGCTCCAATAAGCTTCTCGCAAAGATGGCCTCGGACTTTGAGAAGCCGGACAAGGTGCATACCTTGTGGGCCGATGAAGTGCCCGCCAAGATGTGGCCGCTGCCTGTGCGGGATCTTCTGTGGGTAGGGAAGAAGACGGAGGAACGGCTGGTGGCCGATGGCATCAAGACCATCGGCCAGCTGGCAGCTATCGGCATGGATTCGCTGACCAGGCTTGTCGGCCAGAAGTTTGCCGTGCAGCTGCACGAGAATGCCAACGGCAGGGATGATTCACCGGTAGAGACGGAGATTGCCGAGGCGAAGAGCTATAGCGCTGAAAGGACATTTGCGAAGGACCTTCTGGATCCGAAGGACATAGACAGGGCTATGTTCAATGTGGCCTGCATTGTAGCGCACCGTATCCGTCGGGACGATTTCCGGGCTTCCTGCGTGTCCATGTTCATCAA
>JAEEGL014799619.1_pt1 | contig 54829 bp, 51 predicted proteins | sample 9134231 | NCBI WGS metagenome assembly JAEEGL01 (sample SAMN16246548, study PRJNA631951) | gut metagenome | biome: gut microbiome; feature: rumen; material: fiber-attached | host: Bos | place: Iran: Karaj | collected 2018-10
AAACAAGTCTTTCTCCTTCACCGCATACATAGTTTCCAACCATTTTCTCATCCTTGCCCGTTATGACATCGGATGTGAACAGTACACCTGCAAATTCAGCTTTTACATATCTCTGGATGATGATACCTATTCCAGCTTTTTGAGTCAGATCAGCAGACTGATTCTTTGTATATGCCATAACATTTGAATTATTACTCGATGAAGCTACTCTTTTTATGGCTTCAGAAATATCTTTTTTCTCTACGTCGATCACCGTTTCATACTGTCCCGCAAATGAAGCATTGTTACCATCCTCATTTATCGCAGATGATCTTATTGCATACGTTGATCTATCACTAAGGTTATTTAAAAGCTCTCTGAGTTCGTTATCAGCTTCTGCTCTTAGCCTCGTTCCTTCTAATGCATCACAATTTATCACATATCCTTCAGGTATGCGCATGCTTGTATTCTGCATCATATATGCAAGTGATCTTGCCTTTCCTCCGGCAAGAGAATATTTATCTAACGGTAAACTGTTAAGTGGATATATAAACATTATCAATCTCCTAAAAGCAGGTCTATACGCATGTCAAGGAAATGCTTCAATTCTTCCTTATTTGCAAGATCGATTCCAAAATCCTTTTTTATATCATCTTTTCTGTATATGATAAGCTGCATCATAGTAGACAGCTCATAGGCGATCAGTCTGCATTCATTTTCGCTCTTTTTTCCTTCATAATGCTTTAAGACATAAGGGAAGGTAAAGGATTCCTTTCCAAGATCTCTCTTAAACAAGACAAAACTGGTGATTGCCTTAGTAAACTTATGATTTTCCACAAGGCACTGTGCCACTATAAAATGCATCTGCTTGATTATATCTTTGGGCGGTGCCAAGGAATTAATGATAGCTGATACATCACTGTCTTTTAAAAATTCAAGATACTGCTTCTGAAAAGTCTGATATATAAGATTTTCTCTGGATCCGAAGCAGTAATTTATCATCCCCGGCTTCACGCCTGCCTTAGAAGCTATCTGCCTGCTTGTCACAGTCAGCGGATCATCCATATCCTCCATCAGCATTAATGTTGATTCAATTAATCGATCTTTTGTGATCTGCAGTTTTTCATCTTTATTCATAATGTGTCCTCATTATTGAACGCGTTCAATAATAGTATATCATAAAAGATTATAAATACAATAAAATCATGTTACAATTAGGATATGAAAGTTTTGAAAAAAAACAACAATACCGATAAAGCCTGGCTCATAATCATTCTGTTTGTCGGAGTATATTATGCTCTTTTATATGCTCTTTCATTCATTATGGAATACCCTGCCACTTACGCACTTATAGGGATCAACGGACTGGTATTTCTAGCTATCCATCTTAAAAAGCTTGAAGTAAGAGATCTATGCTCTTCATACTTTCTTTCTGTCAAGAAAAAACAGTCATACAGAATAATGTCCAGCGCATTTACTCACGAACATCCTCTGCATATACTCTTCAATATGTATTCTCTCTCAAATATCGGCCCCGCTCTGGAAACGCTTTTGGGCAGACACGCATTTTTCGCCGCTTACCTTTTGCTCATCATCATATCAGGAAGGATCTCAGTCATGCTCAAGAAAAAAAAGAGCCCCTATACTTCAAGTATAGGAGCTTCTGGAGCAATATGCGGTCTAATGGGAATTCTCATCAGTATGATAGGAATATACAATCCGTACAATCTGAAGTATTTTCTTCCCACCATAGCATTGCTGATCCTCATGTCTTTTTCAAAACACATTGATTCCATAGGTCACTTCTGCGGACTTTTAACCGGGATCATAATGGGATTTGCCATGCTCAGTTTTATGTACTGAAAGACCTGAATATGTAATCAATATACGATGTATCTTCAAAGCGCAGATAGTTTCCGTAAGGCATGACGGTACAAGACATCACCCTGATACCAGATGCTACCAGTATCTGATAACCATTCTGACTCATGAGCAGAGCTGGTTCTTCATCATTTCCATGAGAGATATATCTAGCAACATTGCAAAGGTCCATCCACGAAAGCATATCTTTGTAACGCGCACTGAGCTTTTCCTTCTTACCCCAGTCAAAATAATTCCACCAGACTTTTCCGGCTTCATGATACTGTCTGGCAGTATTCAAGTTCTCTGTTAAAAGTATCGTTCCCTTTTTCGATACGAAGCTTAATGCGCCCGATCTTTTATCGATCCTTACTGTAAGCTTATTAAGTCTAACCTCAATAGAATCCCTCATGTCGGCACACAGCCATTTGACCTGTTCATCATATTGAACTTCTTTCGGAAGCGGCTTAAGCTTTATACTATCCTCTTTCGAAAAAGTTATACGGACTGTTTCGTCAGAGACAGGTATGATTGAAAGGATACCGTATCCTGTGACTATTTCCAGTTTTGTCTTATCCTTATTGATCCATCTGACACTGTTATTTATCTTTACATGTCCGATAGGTTTTAACGATGTGGATTCTGGAGCAGTACCAAATTCAGACTCTTGAACCTTCTTGGTATCTTCCTTTGCTATCACGTCTGATTTAGGAGTAATTATCCCGGGTTTTACATTGACAGCACTCTTTGACTTAACTATGGCTTTTTTCGCTTCCGGCTTCTTTCCTTTGACCTCGATCTTTTGGGGGCCGTATTTTTCACGAAGTAGCCTGTCTATATCACCTTCTATCGCCTGCTCCTTTGCAATCTCTTCTTTTGTCTTGAACTCTTCTTCAAACTCAACAGGCTTGATGTGATAATCGTCCTCTTCAAATGTGATGTTTTTTCTGTCTTCAGGTATCGGATCCGCTACCAAACCGGTAAGTGATCCCAGATAGAATACCCTAAGCTCGTGTAGTGCTCTTGTTGCTGCAACGTAGAGAAGCTTTGCATAGCCATCCTGCTTGGGATATGCTTTATTTGAGGCATCATATATGATAACGGCATCAAACTCAAGACCTTTAGAATACTCTATCGGAATAACATAGATACCTGATGAAAACTCCGTGTCCTCTCCAGAGAAGTATTTGACATCTGTGTGATCTTTCAAATAATCATAAACTTCTTTTGCTTCGTTATTATCCTTACAGATCACTGCAATGGTCTCATATTCCTTTTCCTTCATCTTGAGCGTCTGCTCTAGAACAGTCTCATTTAGCTTTTCTTTACTGTCACATCCTCTGCACTCAACCTTTTCTCCGTGACGAACGATCGGTTCAACAGGGTATATCGGGAACGTTGCATGGCGTAAAATATCAGTCGCAAATTCTGATATCTCCACCGTATTACGATAACTCTTTTTAAGAAGTCCGAAATAGTCATATTTATCAGGGAGCATCACTTTCTTAAGTTCCTCCCAGTCAGACAGACCACTGCCAAAATTGATATTCTGAGAAACATCACCCATTATTGTGAAAGTACATTTGCTCATGCAGTATTTTAGCGACTTGTACACCATCATTCCAAAATCCTGAGCCTCGTCGATAACAACATGGCTTGCTTCCTGTATTACTTCGCTTTCCTTAATGCGTTTGTATATGTAAGCAAGAGAAGCCAGATCATACAGATCCGGTGACCCCTTTTCATAGATTATGTCGCTATTAATCGACTTTTGTTCTGTAACAAAAGTCTCGTACAGTTCAAATACCGAATCCTTCCAGTAGAAACGTCCGAAATAGTCTTTGTATTTCCTTAATAGCTTTTTCTGTTCCTCCTCATTGTATGAGTGATACTTGCCGTAGATCTCATTTTCAAGTTTTGTCATGAGAATATCATTCAATCTCTCAATCTTTCGAATCATAGGCAGGTCACGATAATCATGCATGATGCTCTTAATATCCTTACCGCTCATGATCAGACGATCGTTCTTTTCTAACCTTATATCCTTACAGGGAATGATCTCATCTTCGATCTTTTTGCAAAAATCCTTAAGCAGTTCAAACCATTTATCTGTTCCCTTTATTCCTATACTCTTTTCTTTCTTATCAAATCTGCGTACGCTGTATTTTTTTTCCCAATCCTCATAAAGAAGTCTTGTAAACAACTCCTCCATAGTCATCTGTCGCACACCGTATACATCAAGATCCGGGAGCACCCCTGTAATGTAATTTAACAGTACTTTATTACTGCCCACTATATAGAAACCATCCGGCTTAAATTCCGTATCATAGTTATACAGTATGTACGATATTCTGTGCATAGCTACCGTAGTCTTTCCGGATCCGGCGCTTCCCTGTACCAGAACATTGTGCCTGGGATTCTTTCGAATAATCTCATTCTGTTCCTGCTGTATCGTTGCGATGATCTCGCTGAGCACATTTCTTTTGCTCTTAGACAGGTATTTAGTGAGAAGATCATCATTAGCAACTACATCCGAATCATAATAATCCTTTATTGTTCCATCTTCGATCTCGTAAGTTCGTTTTCGTTTTAGATCTGCCCTGAAGATTCCCTCTTTAGGCACCTTGTACTCACACATGCCAAGACTGTGATCATAGTACACTGAAGAGATCGGAGCTCTCCAGTCTATAACCTCGGGCTGGGACGGATCCATGGCTATGACAGTTTTTCCTATGTAGAAACTCTCACGCTTTTCATTATCGGGATCTTCAATATCGATTCGCCCGAAAAAAGGTTTCTTTCCTGCTCTTTCGGCTCTTCTCATGTCATTTCTGACTTCTTTGAATCTTGCATCCGTGTTGAACCACTGAGCCAATCCTTCCTTGTCCTCTACATCATACACTTCTCTTAATGACTTCAGTTCATCCTGAAGTCTTGTCGCATTTTGCTTTATGCTAACAAGCTTTTGTTCTGCGATTTCTTTTACCCTATTCAGTTTTTTCTCTTCGTCTTCCCGGGTTGTTCCGTAGAAAGTTCCGGTAAACATTTTCTCACTCATTTGGTGTCTCCTTTTTTGTTCCTACATCTTAACAAAGAATTTAAAAAAGGTATAGACTTGTATTTAAAAATATGTTATCATGCATAATGAAGTGTGCGAAAAAACCGATGCAATCATGCATCGGTTTTTTATTCTCTCTATAAACATATCAATTTATCTGTATTCCTAATCTCTCAGATAGAACAGTCCATCATCAGTTCGTCCGACTATCTTCGAGTGTACAAAGGGATTCATCACGTTCGGATTAATAATCCCAGCCTCACTAAGATTCACAGCGCTTTCCTTAGATACCGCCTTATGCTGTTTCATATATTCTATAAAGCAGTGTCCTTCCACAAAGCCTATATCAACTGATTCTCTTGACAGTTCGATTGCCTTTAGGATCAATTTAAAGATCCCAGATACATCATATTTGTGTCCCGTTATCATCATTATTGATCCATTAGAATCGATCGCATCACATAGTTGCCTTACAGTAAATGAATTATGGATAGTTATACACCTATCTTCACTCTTAATACATAAGTATGGTTCATAAAGATGATCAGAAACTGTGTATGAATCATTTCCATTTATCAGATAGTATTCTTCATCATCCTTAAAGAATACCAAGTCTTTATCTTTGTATAATTCAGTCATCTGAATCACCTTAGGCCATTCTTCCTTCTATTTGTTCTCTGAGCTTTTGCGCGACCTGAGAAGATACTTCCTTTTCTCCCTTAGGATATATCCAGTCAAATCCATCACCTTTAAATCTCGGGAAAACATGAAAATGGAAATGTCCAAATTCACAGTTTTCACCACCGTTTTGCATAACGCCGTATCCCTTAGCGTTATATACAGTTTCATAAGCTCTTATGATCTTCCTAGATACTCCTATGATCTCTAAAACATATTCATCCGGAAGATCACATATATTATCCACATGCATTCGAGGGATGATCAACACATGTCCCTCATTAGCAGGATTTATATCCAAAAAAGATATCGTATTCTTTGTTTCATCAACAATATATGCTTCCTTTTTATGATCAGCTATGTCGCAAAATAAACACATTATCTATTCTCCTTCTTCACTATTTTCATTATGATAAAAATCTTTAGTATGCCATACATTAATACATTTACTGCCGTTACAGTCATTGCAAGTGCAGGCAGATACATACCTGTTCCAAATCTGTCATAAATAAACTGCAGCGGAGTTCCCCTCACAGGCCGAATCATGAACCAGTAATTGCAATTATAGGCATGGTCAAATATCAGGATAATTCCTGCACATATGATCATAAATACATGATTTCTCCATATGTGCCTGATGCTTGGCTTGCACCATCCCATACTAAGACATAGGATCGGAAATATGACCTGGAGAGTGTGCCATACAAATGAATGCAGACTGTAGAAGTTTATGATCGGATACATAGACCAATCCGGAAAAACAATAGCACAGACAGCTGCAGGAAGAAGCGTAATCATGCTTATTTCGGAAAAGGTTTCCCGTACTATCCCACTACGTGTAAATGCGATCACCGGATACATGTATATGGCAATGCTGCATAAATGGATCGGCAAATGTCCTATATCCATGCGACCATGAGCTGATAATACGGCTATCTTCAAAACCTCCAGTAACGGTAATAATACAGCTAAGGATCGCATGATCAATTCTTTGTATCTGCCTTTTACTCTCTCAAACGCTATTATCGAGACTGCAATAAAAAACAATATAACGACAATGACCGTCTTATGGGATGATCCCCACAATGTAAAACCGTTACCCGGCAAAATATCTCTTTCTTCCAGCCAGAAATAACTCGCCTTGTTCAATACCGCTCCTTTTTATGTCTCATAACTGATTGTATCATTTAAGATGATGGTTTATATGTATTATAGCACACATGCATGCACTCATACTGACCACAGAACCGAAGAAAACAAAAAGAGCAAAATAGACATGCTACTTTGCTCTAAGCTTGCTTTATTTTACAGTTCAGTTTATTTCTCGTAATACTCTTCTATAGCTACAAGCCATATTGCAAGATATTCATCCTTGAACATATCCGATGAATACTCAGTTGCTCCATCATTAAAGAATACCGTTCTTTCAGCGTAGTTAACTCTCCAGGTATCGTCCTTGCCCTGGGCAGTCACATGATACTGATATTCAGCCGCATTGTTCGCATCAAGATAACAGTCATTTATCTTTACATCAATGCCAAAAAAGTTATTTGCCATAGCAAGTGCCATGATCATGTTCTTCTTATTCCGTTCAAAATCAGGGCTGAGGTCCTTGTCTACAAGCATTATGGCAAGAAGATCATAAAACAGATCTCTGTTAATAGTACGTCCCTCTTCGAGGACATTTGAATCGACATAATCGAGAAAACCTTTAAGATCCTTGTCATTTGCCAAAACAGTTGATCCGTTCATACCACCGTTAGGTACTACAGTTATATCATTTCCATTTCTGACAACATCTGTAAAGCTGTAAATCGTCTTATCCCCCACAGGCATCTCTTCTTCCTCTTCATCCAAAGCATCAGTATCTGTATCTGCATCTGAATCAGTACCAAGATCAAGATTATTTATGTTGTCTATCGATTCGTTAAGCTTATCAAAATCGATATCTGTATCTACATCGCTATCAAATTCCTCAACATCGATTACATCATCTTCTTCATAGTCATTTTGTGATCCGCATGCACCAAGAAAGCAAACTGTCATTACAATAGCCAAACTAATCATTATACGATATGAAATTCTTCGCTTCATTTCCATCCTCCACATCAACGTATGAAATAACAACATTTCCATTATACACACATATCAGAAAAAAGATAGTATTATTTATACTTAGAAGCGATTACATACAAATCTCCTGTGGAAGACGGGCTCTGTCGTCTATATAGTAATCACAGGTTATCTTCCTTGAATTGTTACCATACAGTTGAACTATCTCCGGTATATTGTCATTAACCGCATCAAAGGTAAGTTCCTGTTCATGACACCAGTCAATAGCTTTTTCAAGAGCCTCACCGGCTCTGCATGTCCAAAGGATCAGCTTGTTGCCTTTTGCTCTCCATTTCTTCAAAAATTCTATAAGATCGATATTAGGTTCTCCCAGTGCTGGCCAGTCGCTGTAACAGAGCGTTCCATCAAAATCGACTGCTATTATTTCATAATCAATCATCTGACCACCTCAATCCGTACATTTCTAATCTATTTCTATAACAATGCATATTATTCAACATCTTTCTTGCATTACGAACAAATGTTTGGTATAATCATAATAGAACAGATATTCGAATATGTCAATCAGTTTTTCAACAGTGCTATAATATCCCTAGCGGTATTGATAAGAGTAAATTAGTAAAGATGTGTACAAGATACTATATTGATGAAGATACACCAGAATTTAATGACGTTATAGAAAGAGCCATAAGATCATCGCTCTACGATAGAATAAATCAAGAGCTTGGCAAGGCTATGCATTATCGCGGAGAGATCAGACCGACTGACATTGTGCCTGTCATAGCTCCAAACAGAAACGGCAACAGATCTGCCTATCCCATGAAATGGGGTTTCAGCATAAAAAATTGCACTACTCCTATCGTAAATGCTAGATGTGAGACCGCTTCTTTAAAAGATCTGTTCAAAGATGCATGGAAAAAGCACCGCTGCATCATACCTGCTTCCTGGTATTATGAATGGGAGCATTTCAGGGCAAGTGACGGAAAAATAAAAGCCGGATCAAAATACATGATCCAGCCTAAAGGTTCAATGAGTACATGGTTGTGCGGTATTTATCGCTATGAAGGCAATATTCCAGTATTTGCCATACTCACTCGCCAATCGTCTGATCCTGTTGCAAAACTGCATGACAGAATGCCTCTCATGCTGCCGTCTGATAAGATCGATGACTGGATCTGCCCAGGATCTGATCCCAACGCCCTTCTTTCCTATGCAATCACCGATCTGTTTGTTGACCACGGTGATAGTATACCTGACATATCGGTCAAGCCATCCTGGTGGACAGATAAATGATGCTTAAAAATTGATATGACTCCCAAAACAAACGCCTGGGAGTCATATATGCTTTCATCATTATATATTATAATCAGAATAATTATACTTTTTCAGTTTATGCCCAAATATAAGACACATCGCTGTTCCTGCAACGCCTAGGATAAACATCATAAGTGCAGCACCCGAACCTTTTCCGCTACCGAACAGCATCTGCATTATACTTCCACTGTCTTTCATGACAGGCTCACATACTTCATCCACCATAAATCCACCCAGTAACAATCCGATCGGAATAGTGAAAAACTGAAGCGTGTTCCTGCAGGCATATACTCTTCCCTGCAGTCTTGCCGGAATGGAATTTCTCATGATAACGTTTTGGTTAGCACTCATAACCGGAACAAATATCCATCCAAGTATCTGTCCGAGACACCAAAGCAATGGTATTCTTGAAAATGCAAGCAGATAATTCTCAGTCGCCAGTGAGAAAAGCATCGAAAGATATATTACTCTTACTCTGTCTTTTGGCTTTGGCATAACTGTTGCGATAAGGCTGCCTGCGATCATTGCTATTCCTGAACATGATGTCACGATACCGAGAACACTGTTTCCTCCTCGCGGATTTGGAATGATAAGCGCAGGAAGGACCGCATCGAATGCAGATGCGATAAGATTAACACCCGACATAAACAAGATCACATACAAGATCATTGGATTCTCTTTAAGGAAAACCAGACCTTCTCTTGCAAGCTTGATCACATTTTCTTCGTCTTCATTCTTCTTGGGTATCTCAGGTATCCTGATAAACAGCGCAAGTGCCAAAAAAGCTATCGCAAATGTCAACAGATCAACAGCTATCGCAGCATCCAGGCCAGCAAGTCCGTATATTGCGGCTGCGATCAGCGGATTGCCTATTGTTATTAAAGATCGAGACAATGATTGAAGTCCGCTCGTTTTCTGATAGTGCTCTTTAGGAATCACCATGGTATAGGCCACTTCTGACGCCGGCTGCTGAACGGTATTCATTAGTCCGGAAACTGCATTAATCAGATAAAGATGCCATACACAAAGCATATCTCCCTTATACAACACAAAAACCATTATAGTGGTAAGTGCTGCCATAAGATCGCATATCAGCATCGTCTTCTTCTTATCAAACTTATCTGATAATGCACCGGCAAATATACTCATTATAACGTAAGGTGCATAAGTACATATCCTCAACGTGGCTGTGCTGAGTGCCGATCCTGTCTTCTCGTAAAGCCACAGCGTAAGTGCAAATGCCGTGATCGCGCTTCCAAGCTGTGACAGACTTTGAGTACTCCAAAGTATATAAAATTCTCTTAATTCATTTTTCTTATTCATTTTTCTTTGCTCCTAAATCTAAAATTATCTGAGCAAAGCCTGAGGAAAATCATTTTCCTCCATACAGTCTCCTCAAGCTCTGCATGGAGCAGTTACTTCGCAGCGTCTCATTTTGATACCTCCTAGTAAAATAATTATGAGATCATTTTATCATATACAGCATAAATTGTAATCCTATTGGATAACAAGTCATAAGTAATATCCAAATACGATATTACTGCACATCCATAGTCTGCATTCAGTCATCCAACCCTTTATTGATCATTTATGCTTGCTATTATCAAATTATTCAACGCTCATATTTGGGAAATATACTCTCTTAGTTCTTTCCAATCTTTTACAGTAAGAACATCCTTTATGTCAAAGTACTGTGTATCTATCGCACCGATATACCATACCGGAAACATACCCGCCTCCCTTGCACCGACTATGTCGCACTTAAACTGATCACCCACATACCAGACTTCGCTAGGATCAAGTTCAGTCTTTTTTAGCGCAAGATCAAATATATGATTATTGGGTTTGCGAAAAAGATACTCGCTGGTAGCAAGTATAAATTCGAATTCATTATCCGGAATAAGTGTATTGATCCTTCTCGCGACTGCCTGTCCGCAATATGAAATGTTGCTGATAACACCAGTTCTGATATCATTTTGTTTCAAGAATAAAAGAAATTCCGATATTCCGTCTGTGGGAGTCCCCGGCGCTGCTGCATTCCAGAATACTTCATCTATTTCTTCCGGAGTTAATGCGATCTCTATGCCCAAAGATTCATACAGATATTTTGTGAACATATGATTAGGTACTTCATGCTGAAACAGATGTATCTTTGATCGATCAAAACGTCCGATCTCCTTATTGAGCTCATCAGCATATGCCTGGACCTCTTCAGCTGATTTATTGTATTTGTTTTTTATTGCATGCTCTAGTACTGCTTCAGTTCCCCTGATTCCGTTAAACTCAGCTTCCCTTATCAGTGTTTGGCCATAGTCAAACATGATCATTTTAGGTTTATCCATAATAAGTCAATCCTTTGATCGGATCGTTCCTCCTTAAAGTGTTATTCTTATTGTCTGAAGAATCATCAATATAGCTTACCGTCATAGTATTGCAGAAGCAGATATACAACATTATCATAGTCGTATTCCTTTAGTATCTGAGATTGAGTATCCCAGCCAACTTCTGATATCTCTGCAGCTTCATCGGCATAATCCTCCAGCAGATGTTCATCCTGAAGATAGAGAGCCTCAGCTTCTTTATTTGCATTGTTCACGTCGGTGATGACCTGAGGAAGAAGCGGATGTTCTTTAACATCAAGCAAGTATAGATCTTTATTATCACTTGCCAGACATTCCTGGTAATACGCATTTTTTACATACCTTAGCATATAGTAATATGCAGAGTATCTAAGCAAATGATCATCACTGTTTGAGCAAGCTAAATAGCTTAAGAAATTCGCCTCATGCTCTTTATAGTATCCCATATGATGAGAACTCTCATGCGCATATAATGTCGGGAAATAAAAACGATTGACATATTTATTGTATGTCACCTCCATCGTATACGGATAGGTATAACCTCCGATCCCCATCCAGTCAAGCACATCTGAACACCATGCTGCCTTTATGGTCGGATAATACCCGTTTAATCTTTTATATTCATTCGAAATACCGTTCATTGCAACAGATACTTTTTGTTCTGTCGCTTCTTTCGAATCATAGATCACATTTCCATTCTCATCGCGTAAAACACTCCCGCATTCTTTATTTATATTATCAACGATATACAGATACAGGATACTAAGTTCTTCTGCCGAATACTCACGCTCTGCAAAAGACTTCTTTCCAAGGACGCTGCTTCGATATGGTGCAAGCCACTGAGTAGAATAGATAAGAAGTATTATTAATATCAGAATGATAAGACTTTTAAAATATACTGATACAAATGCAATATAGCCCTTCCTTTTGCGCAAAAAGATTAAAAGGATAAGAAACACAACCGCAATGATCATCACAGCTGCCCCTAGATACATCAGCATCTCGCCCAGTGCAAAATGCAGATGTTCAACGATATGCGATATCGGATCACGTATAAAAGTATAGATATGATCAGTATAAAAATCTGACCATACTGAAAGCAGAGAAAGCAGATATGTACATACTATCAAAACAGTCATAATAATAACTGCTTTGCAAAATTTTTTGTTTTGGATATAGTATTGCTTTACATTGCCCATAATCATTTATATAAAAGTCCTATTTTTCCACATAGGTTTTGTCAGGAAACTTAACTCTTCCAAGTTCTTTTGCGATACCAAGATCCCTTTTGCGTGCGCTGTCGCTTTCTTTATAAACGATCATCTCCCAGCCGTCCATCCTGCCGTTAAGATTATGCTCTTGGATTATTTCAGCAAAAGCAAGAGCTGCCTGTCGCCCTGAATCCGGATCGCAAGCGTAAATAGCCGGCATAAGAGTTGTTATTCTTCCTTCATCATATGTTTCATATCTGATTCCTTCTTTAGATGCTATACTGTCAAGATCAGGTTTTACTTCATTAATGACGTGATCGATCAAATCAGCGTAAAAAAGATCTCGTGATTCGGTCACATGTCCAAAGCTTGCTCCGTCTAGATTCATGTCCATCTTAAAGCTGTACACAGTATAATCAAAATCCTGAAGTTCATCGTGAAGAACGACCTTTATGCCGTCATCCGTTTTTGTCTTCGATACTACATAACAGGCACCATGATCGCGCTTAGCCTGTCTTATCATCTTTCTTGCTTTTTTAGGACCAAACAGAGCATTGCTGATTATATTTATTAATAATACAAATACGATAACACATACGATAACCGCAGTGATTGTTTTTCTTTTATTCATGATCCCACCTGAAATCATCATTCCTAAACCAACCAGAAACATCTGATCAAAAATAGTTTCTAGTCAAACAAGCAATGCTCCTTTAGCCAAATAGCAACACCATCTTCATCATTTGATAAGGTTATATCATCAGCTATATCCAATACATCTTTAACCGCATTTGCAACAGCTATTCCTTGTCCGCACATTTTTAGCATCTCGATATCATTGTCATCATCGCCAAAAGAAACAATCTCATCGGTTGAGATTTTGCTTATCTTGGACAAAGCCTCTATAGCTGCAGTCTTCCCGGATCCTTTTGGCAAAAATGAATACCATCTCTCACCGCGATAACACTGAAGTTTGCAACCTACATTATCCGATATTTCTTTTGCGATTGTTTCATCTGGCAATTCTGCAACTATCTTATTTGCTTCAATAGAAAGCTTAGAAGAATAATCATTATATATGGCCTTATGCAATTTCTCCGATTCGGATATATGCTTACTGTTCCAGTAAACAGTCTTTCCATTAGCCACTGTGATCTCTGCATTGGGTATTCTATCTAACAGACTTCGTACGATCATATTTGTTTCATGCACTGAGAAACTGCTGGAATAAATACAATCTTCAGCAGAGTGTATAAGTGTTCCGTCCGTTGTTATCTCATAATCAGGTTTTAACAACCTTATGTATCTTTCCGCGCCGATCCAGTATCTGGCTGTTGCTATAGTTAAAACCATCCCTTTCTTTCTGCATTCATTAAGAATATCCAGCGTTGCATCAGATATACTTCCGTTCTGCTTTAGCAATGTATGATCCAGATCTGTTAATATCATCTTTATCACTTGATTTTTCCTCGTTTACCTGCCTGCACAATGCACATATACCATCCTTTGTTTTTATGATATCATCTTCTCGGAAGATCTTATTGTTCATAATGCATTTAATCCAAGATTACATCTGTAACAGGCACACCCAGTACTATCACTTCATCGATATCTTCCCTTATGCCATCTTTGGTCCCATATACTTTAAATCTGATCACAGTCTGATCTGCCTCTCTTGAGATCTGCGCTTTCAGGCCCCTTGGTTCATCCATCCTTATCTCAAGTTTTTCATACAGCGACCTTAACTCAGCACCGCAATCAAATATCCTAGCCTCAAGCAAAGGATTCATACCGAATCTGGATCGTTCATTAAACGAAACCGTTACTCTGTCAATGTCTGCATTTTTTAGCGATGTTATATGTATCTCAACCTCGGGGTGATTATAGTAATACAACTGTGTCAACCCGAATACCGACAGCATGACAGTAGCTATTATCATTAAACCTGCGATCGTGATAAATAATAAGTTCTTCTTCATATACTCTAAAAATGTCTTACATATAAATACCTTATAGTGTTTCCAGAGCTTCTATACATCCTTTTGCTCTGTCAATCCAAGCAGCTTATCCGAATAATGCTTTCTTCCCATTTCTCCGAAATCCGGTTTCTTCTTTTCAAAATCATATATAAGCATACATTCAGTATTTTTCTCAAGTTCGACTTTAACTCTCCCAGATGCATCTATAAAACAGGTAGGGGCGGTCTGATAAGGGGATATGGCATTTACGGTAACAAATGGTGTTACATTTTCGACCGCTCTGGTTATCAGATGACTTTTTAACATTTGATATCTTTCTTTATCATCCGTGTCAGATACATCATTGAACAACACGATATTCAAATCTGTTCCTAACTTATACAGTTCTCTGAAATACTCCGGGAAGCGAACTTCAAAACATATCCTCAGTCCTATATTGCAACCCGATATTTGAAATACGCCTGATTTATTTCCCTCAGAAAAATTGTCGCTATCCCATCCGTATAAAGCTCGTTTATCATACCAGTCTATCGGTTTGTCAGGTGAAATGAAGTATGCACGGTTATAATACTTGTCTGAATACTCAACTGCCCCTATCACTATGTATATATCGTTTCTATCTGACATCATTTGCAGTTTTTCAAGCTGCTTCTTTACTAAAGCAAAATCAACAGATTTAGAATCGGGAATGTTTCTTGGCGGGTAGCCTGTAAGAGCACATTCAGGAAAGATTATCAGATCTATATTCTGATCAGATGCCTCTTTTATCGCATTCATTACAACTGATGCGTTTGATTCAATATTTCCTGTGACCTTAAACTGGTATGCCGCTATCCTCATTTGCATATATCTCCATCAAATTATTAGAAAAATTTCTATCTGTTTTACTCCTTATTTCTCTCCCTGCGCTTTTCTCTCCTCTGGGCACGATTATCCTTTTCAGATTCAAGGACTTCCACTACAGCATCCGTCAATTCATCCGGCCAGACTCTGCCGCATTTGATTGCTTTCGCCCATGGGCACAGCTTCTCGTAATCATCATCAAAAACAATAGTATATGGTGGTCCGCATCGATCATCGACTGACATGTACATCTTTCTGCCATCATACATGATATTAGACGCATCGTATTCGCTCATCTTCTCATCCAACTTATCAAACATATCTTTTGTCAGCTCAAACAGATAATAAGATTGCGTTCCTCCATATTCTCCGAAATACCTTCCGTTTTCTTCATCAAAACATGCTTTCCAGCCTGATCCCATTTTTATCTGCATATTAAGCCTCTTTATCGCCTATTTAACTACATATCTACTATTCAGTATCTTTTTTCTATCTCCAGGAGAACAAATGGATAAAACGCTTTTAATAAACGTCGTTAGGATTATAATAAACACAATCCTTTTGTTTAACCGGCTCATCTTATTTGCCTTCTTTAAGTTTTTCATAGTCTTCACTCCAGTCAAAAAGATGTTCCAAATTGTGTCTGATAGCGCATTCATGTTCTCTAATATAACGCAACCTTTTGACTGTATTTTTTACTTCCGCAATACCCATTTCAAGTTCTTTCTCATCCTGATAATCTCCCAGTGAGCGATTGATATTGTATTCGAACCACTCTATCCAGGTATATGCCAGTCCGCAAACATCCGCATAATCCCTAAAACCGTTATCGTAGGCTTCCAGATAACCTTCAAAAAAAGCTTTCTGCAAATCAAGATCAAGATTGCATGTTGTGATCCCCGACCATTGGAGAGAAAGCTGCAAAACCGCTGAAACGGGATTGCCATAATCCAGGCATTCAAGATCGATAACAACAGGCTTATCATTGACCCACATGACATTCTTTGGATCCATATCTTCATCAATAATACATTCAAGATCAGGCAATGCCTTCCTTGAAGTGTTTACCGCATCCTGCGCATATTCCAGAAGCTGTATATTTTCTTCAAGAATGGGAGCAATGATGCTATTGTGTTTTTTTGCTTCTTTTACATATCCTATCCAGTCTATGGCACAAATCTCAGTGGGTATATGTTCTATGTTTTTTGACTGTATAGCATGAATCCTGCCTTGTATATGCCCTGCCTGTTTGCATTGTTTTTTAGTGATAGCATTCCAGTCAGTTGTGTTACCGTTCAGCCATTGAAAAATATAAAAATACCTTCCGTCATATTCCTGCATTTTATTACCGTCAATAGTCAGCGCAGGCAATATCGGAACATTCTCAGCTTCAAGAATTCTTTCTAGTTTTTCTGCTCTTATATAATTATTCATAGCATCAGGTCGTTTCATTACTTCCGGATTCAAGAACTTCACGGCATAAGAGCCTTTTGAAGTATCAACCTTAAACATCTGATGCATGAATCCCCCGGATACGGAAGTGATCGGGAGCATTACTCTTGCCAGTTCTGATCTGTCAAAGAGTTTTACTATAGTATCATCGATCATTAATACTTATCCTCATATAAAACTGATCTTAAACAGAGAATTATCCATAGCAGGCTCAGTCAGTTCTATGAATAATCCCTGATAAATGAAATTAATAGGCTTTAAAACTAAGCACAATACTTACTATAGCTAACACTACTGCCGTTATCGGCATCCATAGTATTCTTGTTCTTTTAGCTACTATATCTACTATGGTCATTATAAAGCCTAATAAGCTTCCGATTATTCCAAATATCCACACACCTGCGGTAAAAAAGATCATGCCCGTTAATGTCAATATACCTCTGTTTGAAACAGCAGTGGCCGTACCTCCATCAGGGTCAAAGGCGGATGTAAGTAAAAGGATCACTGCACATATAAATGCTAGTACTGATATTACAAATGATATTACTGAAAACACTGTTGGAGCCCCTGATGGTTTGTTCTGATTCATTGTCTTTTTGTCTCCTCTTTATGCTCTGAATTTATATTCATTCTCTCAGATCATTTCATAAGCTTACGCAGTGTTCTTAGTAGCTCATCCACTATCTCTTCATCATCATTTTTGATCCCTTCAGTTACGCAGCATTTCAGATGGTAGCTGAGCAGTTCCTGATTAAATCCGTCTATTGCTGAAGACACTGACATGGACTGCTGAAGGATATCGTTGCAGTACGCATCATCTTCAATCATTTTTTCCAGACCTCTTACCTGGCCTTCCAAACGTTTTAGTCTATTGGTCAGGGTCTTTTTTTGCTCTGCTGTTCTAATCGTCTTTTTATTTGCCATGAATAGAATTCCTCATTTATGCATTTACTCAAGTCATAAAGCATCATATTTTGATGTTTAATTAACTGAAACGACCTTGTAATCCTGATCTTCTACCGCTTTGCGAAGCACATCATCAGCTACATCTATACTCAGTGTAACTACTGCCGTATTGGCATTGTGATCTGCAACGGCATTTTCAACACCGTCAACAGCCTCAAGTGCCTTTTTAACACGAGCCTCACAGTGTTCACACATCATTCCTTCTACATTAAGTGTCTTGGTCATTTTCTTTTCCTCCATTTCATCATTGTTTATATCTGCTTCTTCTAAAGAAACAGGATGTTTTGTTTTTTTGTCATGCGAAGCATCATGAACCTTAAAAAGATTAATCCTCAGCGCATTCATGCAGACTGTAAAGCTTGACAGAGACATAGCTGCGGCTCCCCACATCGGATTCATGTGGATACCTCGATACAATCCCGCCGCCATAGGAATCAGAATAATGTTATAGGCAAATGCCCAGAATAGATTCTCGTAGATATTCCTAAGGGCCCCACGACTTAATCTTATGGCACCAGATACATCAGTAAGCTTTGAATTCATCAGAACAACATCTGCTGAATCCAATGCGACATCGGCACCGGCACCTATCGCAATTCCGATATCTGCACGCATAAGTGCTGGGGAATCATTGATCCCGTCTCCTACCATAGCAACTTTTCCGAATCTTTGCAGATCTCTTATAACAGATTCCTTTCCATCCGGAAGCACACCTGCAATGACTCTATCTACTCCTGCCTGTTTTCCGATAGCCTTTGCTGTCCTATCGTTATCACCCGTCAGCATGACAACTTCGATACCCATGTTTTGTAATTCTTTTACTGCTTTATGAGAATCTTCTTTGATCACATCCGCAACAGCGATTATCCCAAGGATTTTTTCTTCTTTTGCAAAAAACAGAGGTGTTTTGCCTTCCTTTGAAAGAATCTGCTCCTTCTGTTCCAGCATAGGATCCATTTTGCACACGGTACGGATATACCTTCCGGATCCCGCATACATATTTTTTCCGTCCTGTTCTGCAATAATTCCGTTTCCCGGTAAAGCCTTCCAGTTTTTAATCGGATGAACAGGACATGGCTGGTTATCTACTGAGTTTACGATTGCCTTAGCAAGAGGATGTTCACTTCTAGCTTCAAGAAGATAAGCTGTAGTAACAAGTTCTGATCTGGTAACTCCATCAGCAGGAATGATATCAGTCACTTTTGGCTTTCCTGCAGTAATAGTACCAGTCTTATCGAGTGCTACAATCTGTACTTTTCCTGTCGTTTCTAACGACTCACTCGTCTTAAATAGGATCCCGTTTTTGGCTCCCATTCCATTCCCCACCATAATAGCAACAGGTGTAGCAAGTCCCAGTGCACACGGACAGCTTATAACTAACACGCTTATAGCTCTCTCAAGAGCAAAAGTCGTTCCCTCTCCTTTTACAAGCCATATGATAAAGACAACAACAGCCAAAATAATTACCGAAGGTACAAAAACTCCTGAAACCTTGTCTGCTATCCTTGCGATCGGGGCTTTGGTAGCTGCAGCATCACTGACCATCTGTATTATCTGTGAAAAAGTCGTATCCTCACCGACACGGCTGGCTCTTGCTTTAAAGTATCCTGACTGATTTATGGTCGCAGCGCTCACACTGTCTCCGATGGATTTATCTACAGGAATGGATTCTCCGGTTAATGCTGATTCATCAACTGCGGTATCCCCTTCTATGATCATGCCGTCAACCGGTATTGATTCTCCGGGCTTAACAACAAATATATCTCCTGTCTGAACCTCATCTATATCTACCAGCATTTCTATCCCATCACGCTCAATGGTAGCCGTTTTGGGAGCCATCTTCATCAGATTCTTGAGTGCATCAGTTGTTCTTCCTTTGGACAGGGATTCTAAGGTCTTTCCTACCGTGATAAGCGCCGGTATCATCGCGGCAGATTCAAAATACAGCTGACTGTGATATATCTCCATGATATCCACATTAGAAGTTCCCTGGGTGATCATTACTGTCATTTTATAAACAACATACAAAGACCAGCCAAAGGAAACGGATGAGCCAAGCGCAACCAAAGCATCCATGTTTGGATTTCCATGGAAAAGAGTCCTGAATCCGGAGATGAAAAATGCCCTGTTGATATACATTACTATAATTGCAAGAAGCATCTGCGTAAGAGCAAGTCCAAGGTGATTATGCTTAAGAAAAGACGGCACAGGAAGATCGATCATATTGTGTCCCATAGTTATATACATAAGGATCAAAAGGAAACCAATCGACCATGCAAGTCTCTTCACAAGTTTTGGAGTCTCATAATCCTTTAATGCCTCTTCTTCTGCAGCCAGTTTTTGAGATGCACTCAACCTGTCCTTATTTTCCTTTGAATCTGAACTGTTCTTGAGTTTCGCTCCATATCCTGCTTTTTCTACTGCTCGGATAACATCAGCTTCACTTGCGTCACCTTCAACACCCATTGAATTGGTAAGAAGCGAAACACTTACGCTTCTTACACCCTCAACTTTATTTACTGCCTTCTCCACTCTGGCCTGACATGCGGCGCATGTCATACCTGTAACTATATACTGAGTCATTCTGATACTCCCTTTTTTAAGGATCCTATATCTTATCCCAAGATTCTAATTCGTTTTATTCTAAGTTTCCGATATATACTAATTCATTAACCATGTAGTCCGTTACATATACTCCCCGGTACTATATAAATGTATACTGAGGGGGAGTATGTTGTCAAGTGAACATGTTTAGATAACCATATACTCTTTTTGTTATCATAAACAAAAAGGGCAATCATTCAGATGAATAATTGCTCCTTTAGTATTTACAGAATATTCTTATCCGTTGCTTTCAACAACCAGTGAACAAGCTGCAGCATGCGTATATACACTGTCTTCACCGATTGTATCCATGTCATATGGCGTGAGCTGATAAACGTAATAATTCAACCAGTTGGTGTAGAGGGTATTTGCATGGGCTCTCCACAAAAGATTAGGCTTATTGTTAGGATCATTATCAGGATAATAATTCTTCGGCACCTGTATATCAAGTCCCTTATTTACATCCCTCTTATACTCATTTTCCAAAGTTCTTCTGTCATATTCGAAGTGTCCCTGGACAAATATCTGCCTTCCGTTCTGAGCTATGCACAGACATACGCCTGCCTCCTCGGATTCTGCAAGAACAGTAAGCTTGTCACAGCCATAGATAGCTTCTTTGGGAACTTCAGTATATCTGCTGTGAGGTACCCAGAATTCATCATCAAAGCCTCTTACTAGCGGAGTCCTCCTGTTCATGACTTTATGTCTGTATATTCCAAAGAGTTTTTTTCCGATCTCCTGTTTGTTCAGACCGTAGTGATAATATAAAGCTGCCTGTGCTCCCCAGCATATATGGAATGTAGAAGTAACATTCGTCTTTGTCCACTCCATTATCTTGCACAGTTCCGGCCAGTAATCCACGTCTTCAAACGGCATCTGCTCAACCGGTGCTCCGGTTATTATCATTCCGTCAAATTTCCTGTGTTTAATATCATCGAACGTCACATAGAACTTATTAAGGTGATTTGCTGAGGTGTGTGTTGAATTATGTGTTGAGATCTTAACAAATGTTATGTCAACCTGAAGCGGTGTGTTTGACATTGAACGCAAAAGATGCCATTCAGTATCTTCCTTGACAGGCATAAGATTGAGTATAGCTATCTGTAATGGTCTTATATCCTGATGAGAAGCCTGATCTTCATCCATTACAAATATATTTTCTGCTTCCAGTATTTCTTTAGCCGGAAGATCGCTTTGTATCTTTACAGGCATGTTATTGCCACCTCTTTCTTTTAATTCTTATATTATAATACTTTTTCTATTCGATCATTTCAAGCAGGTCTGATTCCGAGATTACTTTTATCCCAAGTTCATTGGCTTTTGCAAGTTTGCTTCCTGCCGCTTCTCCCGCTACCAAAAGATCCGTCTTTTTACTTACAGAGCCGGTAACTTTACCTCCATGCTTCTCTATAAGATCGGATACCTCTTTTCTGCCAAGTGTAGGCAGAGTTCCGGTTACCACTATAGTAAGCCCTGAGAGTCTATCACTTGCTCCCTCCTCCTTTAGCGCCATAAAATTTAGGCCCTTGGCTCTGAGTTTATCAATGACCCTTATATTGTCGGCATCTGCAAAGAAAGCATGTATACATCCTGCAGTGATACTACCTATATCATCTACTGTCTCAAGTTCTTCCGCATCTGCCTTCATGAGGTCATCAATGCTCGCATAGCGCTTCATAAGCCCTTTTGCCGTTGTAGCACCGACATTTCTAATAGCTAATCCGGTAAGAAGCTTATACGCATCATTATTCTTGGATTCTTCTATTGCTTCGAGTATCTTGTCTGTGTTCTTTTCCTTTCCCATGATGCCTTTTTGGATCAGTTCATCACGATGCTCTTTAAGATCATATATATCAGCATAATCATGTATATATCCTTCATCAACAAGGGTAGCTACATAAGTCTCGCCAAAGTTCTTGATATCCATAGCATCCTTGCCGGCAAAATAGGCAACTGTACGCTTAAGCTGTGCAGGGCAGCTCGGATTAGTACAGTAAATATCACATGTATCTTCTTCTCTTGTAAGCGCATGTCCGCATACAGGACATACAACAGGCGCAACATACTCTTTTACAGCGGGCACAGTGACCCTTACTATCGCCGGTATTATCTCTCCCTGCTTTCTGCAGATTGCCTTACATCCCTCAGCGATATTCATATTCTTAATAAAGTCAACATTATGCAGTGTAGCTCTCTGCACATTTGTACCGCATAGCCTTACCGGTTCCTTAAACCTTGCCCTGAAAGTCATCTTGCCGGTTCTTCCCGTATCGACTTCTATCTCTTCTATCTCGACTTCCTTTTCCTCGGGAGGATACTTGTAGGCAATATGTCCTGCAGAGTATTTGCTCGATCCTGCAAATGTGTCCCTGTATTCAATATGATCTATCTTGACTACGGCTCCATCCAGATCATATTCAAGATCACCGCGGCTTTCTCCTATCTCGTCTATAGCATCAAGTATCTCCTGCTCTGTCTTGCACAGTCTGTGAGGTACCACGGCGATTCCTGCATCTGCCAGTCTGTCGAGTCCTTCAGTATGATTTATCATCAGATTCTCGCTGCCGCCATGAGCATCCTGCACGTTAAATACAAACATGCGAAGGCCGCGTTCTTTTGTTATTGTGCTGTCTAGCTGCCTTAAGGTTCCCGCAGCAAGATTTCGCGGATTAGCGGCTGTCTTTTTGCCCATTTCTTCCTGCTTCTCATTAAACTTATTAAAATCATCATGAGACATATATACTTCACCGCGAAGCTCAACATATCCCGGAAGATCGATCCTTTTCAAAACATCAGGTATAACAAGCGCATTAAGCGTAACATCTTCTCCTACAAGACCGTTTCCTCTGGTCTCGGCAAGTGTCAGTTTCCCGTCAGTATATCTGAGACTCATTGATAATCCGTCTATCTTCTGCTCTACAGAGAAATTCGCATCAGGATATACTTTTCTTACTTCTCTTACCCAGCTGATCACTTCCTCTTTTGAAAAAACATCCTGTATGCTGAGCATGGGAACGTTATGCACTACTGTGACTCCTGCTTCACGCTTAGTGGTGCCGCCTATCTTCTGTGTCGGTGATTCACTCGTAACCCACTCCGGATGCTCCTTCTCTGCCGCCTTAAGCGTAAGCATGAGATTGTCATACTCGAAATCGGTGATCTCGGGTGCATCATCGTTATAATATCTGTTCATGTGATAATCTATGGTCTCACACAGCTTGTTGTATTCTTCTCTATTCATGCGACATACCTACTATTCTGTAAAGCTCTGCTTTCTCATCTTTTGACAACTTTCGAAACGTTCCCGGTCTGAGCTTGCCCAGAGATATATTTGCAACTCTTACCCTTTGAAGTGCATTTACTTTATATCCGAGTTCTGAGCACATCCTCCTGATCTGTCTGTTAAGCCCCTGAGTAAGGATTATCTTAAATGTGTATGGTCCGATGATATCCACCTTGCATGGCTTAGTCTTCCTGTTCAGTTCGCTTAAGAAAACACCCTTTTCCATCTTTTCCTTAAAGTCCGATGACAGTTGATTTGTGACCTTAACGTAATACTCCTTCTCATGTTCATTACTGCCTTTCATGAGTCTGTTAATGAGTTCTCCGTCATTAGTCATTAGCAGTAAGCCTTCAGTTTCTCTGTCAAGCCTGCCGGCATATGTGACTCTTATAGGATAATCAAATGCATCCTTTAATGTCCTGTCGGCAAACCTGTCCTTTTCAGTACATGTAATACCTATCGGCTTATAATATGCTAAAACTACCTTTTCTTCCTTCTTTGTGAGTTTTCTTCCATTGACAATGACTTCATCTGCAAGGGATACCTTCACCCCCATGTTTGCAGTTTTCCCGTTTACCGTTACTTTTCCTGCTTCTATCAGTCTGTCCGCTTCGCGTCTGGAACATACTCCGCACTCAGCTATGTATTTGTTAAGTCTTGTTTTCTCGTCTGCGTTCATTATGTATTATGTAACCCTATATCTGATCCTGCTCTATAAGATCCTTTATCACTTCTGATGCTAAAAGAAGACCTGCTACCGAAGGAACAAATGCAATACTGCCTATTTCGTTTTCTTCGGGCTTTATCGCTTCTTCTGTGGAATAGACGCATTTAACATCCTTTAAGCCTCTGTTTTTAAGTTCCCGTCTCATTACCTTTGCGAGAGGGCAGACACTTGTCTTGCTTATATCCGCGATCCTAAAAAGCGAAGGGTCAAGCTTGTTTCCGGCTCCCATGCTGCTTATTACGGGAACATTTGCTTCTTTTGCTGCTGTGATGATCTGCAGTTTAGCTGTAACCGTATCTACTGCATCCACAACATAATCATATTTTGTAAAGTCAAACTCTGATGCATTTTGTGGCAGATAGAATACTTCACAGGCTTCAATGTAAACATCGGGATTTATGTCGCACATTCGCTCCTTCATAACATCTACCTTGGATCTGCCGACAGTACTGGTGAGTGCTATTATCTGTCGGTTTATGTTTGATTCATTTACTGTATCCCTGTCAACGATCGTAAATCTTCCGATCCCGCATCGAGCAAGTGCCTCGCAGACATATCCTCCGACTCCTCCGACTCCGAATACGGCGACATGCTTTGTTCTTAATATATCAAGTTTTTCACTGCCGATCAGCAGTTTTGTCCTAATGAATCTTTCGTCCAATCTTTTTCATCCTCCGGCAGTTTAGCAAAGAAAGACACAGCAAACGGTATTGCAATAAAGAAAGTCAGGATGTCAGCCGACGACTGCGATATCTGAACACCTCGCAGCCCCATTATTCTGCTTGTTATTAAAAGGATCGGGATGAAGCACACACCGTTTCTCAATGTTGACAGAAACGTTGCAGTTGCTTTATACCCTATACTTTGGAACATCATGTTGCAGCATACCTGCATTGGGACAAATAGAAGCGCGATGCATTGTGCTCTCATCGCAAGCGAACCTATCTTGACTACATCCGGATCGTCCCTGAACACCTGGACGCAGTCCTTGGCATATATAAATATCAATGTTGCTACAAATCCTAAAAGTACAGTTCCGAATATAAAAGTGAAGAAAAAGCCCTTTTTGACTCTCGAGTACTTCTTTGCACCGAAATTGAACCCGGCAACAGGCTGAAATCCCTGTCCGATCCCAAGCGCAACACTGAATATAAACATGCTTATCCTGCCAACTATGCTCATTGCCGCGATCGCCGCATCACCATATATTCCTGCCGTATTGTTTAAAAGCATTGTGGATATGCTTCCCAGCCCCTGTCTTGCAAGACTAGGAAGTCCTGTTGTTATTACATCTGACAGTGTAGCAAAATCGAATCTTACGTATTTTATCGCAAAAGAGCTCTGTGTCTTCTTTCTTATGAACATGGATAACAGGATAGTCCACGAAATGTACTGGCTTATGGCTGTTGCCATGCCTGCACCCTCTATTCCCATGCCCAGATAGACCATAAAATATGCATCCAGAAAAATATTAATTATTCCGCCAGATGTAAGTCCGATCATTGCAAAGAAAGCTCTTCCCTCATACCTTAGTATATTGTTCATCACACAGCTTGATACCATCGCGGGTGCTGCTATGAGGATACATGTAGCGTATGTCTTTGCATAAGGAAGGATCGTATCTGTACTTCCCAAAAGCCTCATCAAAGGAGTGATAAAAGTCAGGCCTATGATAAGTATCAAAAAACCTGCGATCAGTGCTGAATAGAAACTTGTAGCCGAAAACTTCCTGGCGTTCTCGATATCTCTGGCACCAAGCCTTCTGCTGATAATGCTTCCGGCTCCATGTCCAAACATAAAGCCAACCGCCTGCAGTATGGCCATAAGACCGAAAACTATTCCCGTCGCTCCGCTGGCTGAAGTTCCTATCTTCCCTACAAAATAGGAATCCGCCATGTTGTATATACTTGTAACGAGCATGCTGATAGTAGTCGGCAGACCGAGCTTAAGTATCAAACTCGGCACCGGCTGCTTTGTCATCATGTCGTACTGGTTGTCATATTTCATGTTAAGCTATCTCTTCAGTCATCAAATCTGATGCGCTCAATACCGGATTCCTCATTTACTCTTCTGCACATCTTTTTGAAGTTTCTCATATATTTGCCGAGTATCGCCTCTGCATCATCTGTTCCGGATATATTAATACTCCAGTTCATTCCTTCATCCGTCAGTACATCATAAAGTGCATCCAGCGTACCTCCATAATAAGCTGGAAGCGGCAGCTTTTCACGAAGCAGATCCTGCAATTCCTCTACCGAGAATATACCCGACAGATCTATCTCATATATGTTTTCTTTTTCTTTTTTCTCCATATTCTTCACCAGTGTATCTACTCCTCACCATATAACAGCGTGAATGTCTTGTAATGATCATCTGTATAATATATCAGGCCGTCATTTGAATATATGATCCTTTTGGCCCCTCGCTTTTTCTTTCCCTTGGTATCTATATCACATTCATGATACTCCCGTCCTTTTTTCTCAGGCAGAAGTTCTTCATAGTTTCCGAAATAATCACCTCCAATGCTCTTTCCCGGTGCGTACTCCTCTAAAGAACCGCCTTCCCAGCCGAGTTTTTTGGCTTCTTTCTTTGTGATATAGTTTGACGGCAGCTTACCATAAGTATTGATGTATAATGCAACATCTTCCTTTGATGTGTAAGTCCCGTTCTCATCTATGCTGATAGCTTTTTCATCAGTTTCTAAAACAGCCTCTTTGTCGTTGACTTCCTTGTTTTGGTCAGCCTCTTTAACTTCTGCTGTAGGTCCGAGCGTTTTAACTTCGACAGTCGGTTTATCTACATCAACCTCTACTGTCGGTTCGGTCACTTCTACTTCTACCGTAGGTTCAGCCACTTCCACTTCTACTGTAGGCTCATTAACTTCTATTTCTACCGAAGTATCGTTTATCTGTGGCTTATTATTCGCACAGGATACGGCAAAAATACAAAGCAGCAAAAGAATGATTATCCTTATATGTTTTTTCATGGATCAAAAGCCTCCATCCAAACAAAACCATGAGTTGCTCAACCATTGATTTTACCATAGTTTTAAGCTTGAAACAATGTCAGCGCCCATTTATAATTGTGTTTATGATGTATACTTTGGGAATTGATATCGGAACAACAAATATAGAATATGCACTTGCCGATGACCTTACAAAGATTGTTTATCAAAAGTCACGCAAAAACCCTCTCTCAAACTTCGGTCTTGATGTAATGACCCGTATTTCCCGCGCCTGTGAAGGAAAGCTTGATATGATGAGTCAAACCCTAAAAGACGCATTGAGTCAGGATATAGATAACATTGTAAGAAAATCCGGTATATCTATAGCCGATGTAAAAAGCATAAATATCGCCGCAAATACAACCATGGTCCATATACTTATGAACTATGACTGTGAAAACCTCGGCAGATATCCGTTTTCTCCTGTTCGCACAGATGCAATACAAAGCGACTCAAGCATTATTGGACTTACAGATAAAATATCGCTTTCAGTTAACATAACTCAAGGATTCTCTGCTTTTGTCGGTGGCGATATATACAGCGGACTAAAAACACTTCCGACATGTGATGACTATCTGTTCATAGATATGGGTACAAATGCAGAAATGGTCTTAGTCACCGGAAGCAATATCTATATCACATCAGCCGCAGCGGGTCCTGCCTTTGAAACCTGCGCAATAGGTCATGCAAGTGATGCCATAGATGCTCTTGCTGATATGCTTTCGCTCAATGTAATGGATGAGAGCGGCCTGCTTGATGATGAATACTTTGAAAACGGCTACGATTGTCTAAACATACACTTTTCACAGAAAAAGATCAGGGATTTCCAGATGGCAAAATCTGCTGTCAGAACAGGTATCGATCTTCTGACTTCCCAGATCGATAACAGCTATAAACAGACGCTTCGCATCTATATAGCAGGTAATTTCGGTTACAATCTGAATATATCAAACTGTATAAGACTCGGCATGTTTCCTGAATGGTTTGATAAGAATGCAACAGCAGTCGGCAACACTTCTTTAAAAGGGACTCTGCTTGACAATAAGGAACTTGAAGAATTCTTAGCAGATAAAAAAATCAAGGAGATCTATCTTGCCAATCTCCCTGATTTTAATGAATTATATATCTCAAATATGAATTTCTGATCACCAGTACTCGTAAGGACACTTAGCGTTTTTCTTAACGCATCTGAGTTCCACATAACAGCCGCATGCACCGCAGAATGCATCCTTAAGATAAGAACATGTCCTGCAGACATCAAGTCTGTCTTCATACTCATCATTATAGGCCTTATCTTTCCTATCCATAAGATCTATGACACGCTTTATCCTGTTTTCATATTCCTTTGGATCTATATCTTTTAACAGACATAGTCTGCATGGCTTCTTTCTGCTTTCCATCTGATCATTTAACTCTTATAAGCACTACTGATCTTGCAGGTAAGTTCACCTTGATATTCTTGCCGTCAGCCTCAAGTCCCTTAAACTCTTTTGTTGTTACAACTTCGGCATCATCAAATGTATTATGCGCATCCATAGCTCCCGTCACGATAAACGCCTCAATATCCTTAGCCTTAAGTTCATCGAAGTTTATATCGATTTCCTTATCCGAATCAAGTGTAAGATTATTAAGAGTAATGTTTACTGTACCGTCCTTGCTCATGGATACTGATTCAGTGACCTCAGGGACCTTATACTCATCTATTCCTGCCTCATTCACTCCTGTCAGGAAGCTGTTTAGAAGCTGTGAATCCTGATGATGCTTAAACATGCGGAAAACATGGTAAGTGGGCGTGAGCACCATCTTCTTGCCCTCTGTTAAGATCACAGACTGAAGAACATTTACCGTCTGGGCGATATTTGCCATACGTACTCTGTCACAATGCTTGTTAAAGATGTTTAAGTTAATTCCTGCCACAAGAGCATCTCTCATTGTATTCTGCTGATACAAAAATCCTGGATTTGTACCTTCTTCAACATCAAACCAGCATCCCCATTCATCAACTATAAGTGCAAGTATCTTCTTGGGATCGTACTTATCCATGATATTGCTGTGCTTGGTGATTATCTCATCCATCTTAAGCGTCTTGTTTAGAGTGATATACCATTCATCCTCTGTAAACTTTACAGCATCACCTTTATGATCCCAGTCATGCGGCAGTGTGTAATAGTGTAAAGATATGCCTTCAAGATTGCCGTGAAGATGATCAAAACACCTGGTAAACAGTCTGTTCAAGAGTTTTTCCGTCCAGTCGTAATCAAAATCCGACGGTCCGCAGGCTATCCTGTTTATCGGATTATCCTTATCATAGCTCTTTACGAATGACTGGTATCTTCTGTATACATCGGCATAATACTCAGGATGCATATTTCCGCCACATCCCCAGTTTTCGTTGCCCACTCCAAAGTAATCAACTCTCCAGGGCTTGTCATGGCCGTTTTTTCTTCTTTCATTGGCCAGTGGTGATTCACCGTCAAATGTCATGTATTCGATCCATTCAGCCATTTCCTGAACAGTTCCCGAACCGACATTTCCGTTGATGTATGTTTTGCATCCAAGCTGATCGCAAAGTTCAAAATATTCATGCGTACCAAAGCTGTTATCCTCGACAACTCCGCCCCAGTTGGTATTGACCATACGCTTTCTGTTTTCCTTTGGTCCTATACCGTCCTTCCAGTGATACTCATCAGCAAAGCATCCTCCGGGCCACCTTAAAACCGGAAGCTTCATATCCTTTAGAGCCTCTACAACATCACTTCTCATGCCTGCTTTGTTTGGTATCTGACTATCTTCTCCTACAAAAAGACCTTCATAGATGCATCTGCCCAGATGCTCCGAAAAATGTCCGTATATCTCGGGACTGATATTTCCCTTCTTTTCATTTTCATGAATAGTAAGTCTGATCATTTAATACTCCTTTGCTAAACCGCCTCTGCAAATACAACCTCTCTATTCGCATCTTCTTTTGCTTTATAAAGTGCTTTATCAGCTTCTTTGAAAATCTCATCGATCGAATAATTCTGATCTCCGAATACAACTCCCACACTAAGTGATATCGGGGGCACCCCTTCATCTTTATTTGCTATCTTTAACTGCTCATTTATGTCACGGATCTTATTCTGTATGCGTCCTGTCAGCTGTGACTCCGCATGTATCATTATTACAGCAAATTCATCTCCGCCGATACGACAGACATAATCCTGAGCCCTGAAGCTCTTATGTAGTATCTTAGCGACCTTTGTGAGTGCTTTGTCACCGACATCGTGACCATAGTTATCATTGATGCTTTTAAACTTGTCCAGATCAATAAGTAAAAAAGCGGAAGTATAAATATCAACATTGTTAAGGAGGAAATCATATCCTCGTCTGTTGTAGAGACCTGTAAGTGGATCATGCGTCGCTTCATACTCGAGCTTTTCCTTGCTCTCGCGGCTGACTCTATTCATCAGATTATATGTACGAGCCAAGAACCTCATCTCGTATGCGCCCTTGACATCTAATACCTTCTCTTCACGAATTTTTTCTATCGATCTCTTAAGCGGTATAAGCATAAGATATCTCGTAAGCATTACTATTCCAAGGAGTATAACGATCATCATGACTGTAAGTATATGCTCTATTACTACCTGTCTTTTCATTCTGGAAGCATTTTCGATCTTTTTTTCATCGATGATTTCAACTAGTTCATCAAGACACTTCTGCATGGAATCGGATATTGCATCCTTGCTTTTTCTATACTCGTCATCAAACAGCATATCCATGGCAAGTGCAAGCTTTCCCTGCTCATCCAGTGCTTCATCATGCTCAGACAAAACTACGCCCATAACCTGTTGCGGATATTCATCCTGAGGATATCCGTAAGCCGCCAGTGCTAGTCTGGCACTGTAGTACTCGCGATCCATCAGTTTCATAGAAACATCCATTGCCTGTGCCAGAGTGATGACAGGTTTTGTATCCGCAAGATTCTTCTCAAGGATATCAAGCGCTTTATCCCTTCTTTTCGTGACATAAGCTTCTTCAATATAGTTATCAAGATACGTTCTGTCTCCGGTAATAACAAAGGATCTCATCTGATCTGTCAGATAATCCGATGCTATCTGAAGATCATATGCACTGCTTCTCCATACGATCAGATCATCGTTCGCTTCGCTTGTGACTTCATACAGTTCATTGGTCCTGTTCATTGCAAAGACAAGCACAGCAGATATCAGCGATGCAATTACTAGCATCACGATGTTAACATGACTTAGCGATATTCCCTTGTTTTTGATTTCTAAAAGAAATTTCTTCATGACTGTTTAACAGATACCGCCGTTCCTGCCAGATACCCAGACGTAAATGCCCACTGAAGATTGTATCCTCCGCACGTTCCGTCGATATCAAGTATCTCGCCGGCAAAAAAGAGTCTCCTTATTATCTTTGATTCCATGTCTTTTGTTATCTGCGCAACATTTACTCCGCCCGCTGTGACCTGAGCCTTGTTGAATCCGCAATCACCGATTATTTCAATCCTAAAATGCTTAAGAAAATGTATCAGTTCATCTATATCTTTTATCCGGTCACAGATGTATTTCGCAATCTTATCATTTACCACAAGTCCGAGAGTTTCAAATATTCCTGATCTCTTTTTAACAGACGTCTCAAGAAAGTCTTTCAGATAAGCGTCGTTCATATCCGGTATAAGATCAAGTTCAAGTGATACCTTCCTTTTAGCAGTTAATGCCTTGACAGCATATCTGCTCAGCTGCATTACAGGGATTCCGCTTATATTGTCATTGTTAAAAATGATCTCTCCGCTCTCATTATCAGTTTCATATCCGTCTATCATAAGAACTGTCTTGCATTTGCATCTGACTCCTGAAAGCAATGAAAGCGAACTGTCAGCGAATCTTAAAGGGACCAATGCCGGGTCCTGCAAAATGATCTCATGGCCTAGCTTTCTTATGACCTTGTTCAGATTGCCGTCACTTCCGTGTGTAGGGCTAGCCTTTCCCCCTGCGGCGATTATTACCTTTTCACAGATGTATACATCCTTGTCAGTAGTGACCAAAAAGTCGCTGTCATTATCGATCTTATTATCCTGTGTTATATCAAGAGTCTTCTCGTTGCATCGTATTTCTATACCCAGTCTTTTGCATTCATACAAAAGAGCATTTGCAACACTTCTTGCCTGTTCATTATACGGATATATATATCCGTTTATATCCCTGAATGTTACACCGAGTTCCTTCATAAAGCCTATCAAGGCATCCTTGTCAAATCTTTTATAGGCTTCATAGGCAAATTGGGGATCTTCTCCCCTGAACACACGACTGTCATAATGCTGATTAGTAAAATTGCATCTGCCGTTGCCCGTAGCATAGATCTTCTTTCCAGGCATGTCTTTTTGTTCTATGACGATGACTTTACTGCCTGCGCGTGCCGCAATGATGGCAGCCATCATCCCAGCCGGCCCTGCTCCCACAACAAGAACTTCACACTTTATTCTTTTGTCATATCCCTGAGATTGCATTCAGATACTTCTCTTCCAGTCCGTTCTTTATTCCGTTTTTGGTTACCGCTATATAAATGAACAGTATTCTTGAATCCGTAGCTTTTATCAGAAAGATCTGATGGTTTCCATCACTGTTTAATACAAATTTTCTGAATTTGGCTCCGTTTATGGTAACATCTTCATTAACATCGGTCGTATAGGTGAAGAAAACCTTTTCCTTCATCTGATTCTGAATATTCTCAACAAACTCATCTGCAGAAAAGCCGTTGACATTATCCTCGCTCACAACCATAAGACCGCCTCTGGGATTATTTAGTGCATACTCGGCCTTAAATGAATCTTTTCCTCCCTGAAGATAACAGTAACTATATGCAACTGCATAATCGTCTGAGTCCATCGGATCTTCAAGATAAGTCATATCGGAATCGGGCGTTACCTGAAAGCCATATATTTCGTTGGTATAAATACCGTCCTTTATCTTTCCCCCTCTGTAACTGGTGCATCCTATCAGCAAAACGGCTGCAAGGATAAAGCTGATCAAATATGTAAATGTCTTTCTCATCCTGTCTGTCCCCCCTTTTTTAACGAACATTATTCTATCACATATCTTTTCAACAAAAAAGGTCGTCATTTATATGCCAAACGACGACCTAATATACAGTTTTACGTTTATACTCTGAAATACTCAACCATATCGGCAAGTCCCTTAGCAAGATCATTCATGTTCTTGTTGTCCTCGCTTATTGTATTGATGTTCTCAGTCACGTTTCCTAGCGATGCTGTGATCTCTTCATTGGATGCCGAATTCTCTTCGGATACAGCTGACAGATTGCTGACATTCTCTGTTATGACATCCTTGATGTTTATCAGATTCTTAGTCTTTCCTCCGATGCTCTCTATACCTGAAACAGCCTTGGTGATCTCTTTTTCAAGTACATCAAATCTGGCCATAGTATCACCTAAAAGCTCCTGTTCCTTGGATATGGCTTCACGAACATTTTCTGACATATCCACACAGTCATTGGACTGTACTTTGATCTCATTGACTATATCAGCTATCTCAAGTGCATATTCATTGCTCTGCTCCGCAAGCTTCTTGATCTCTTCAGCAACAACAGCAAAACCTCTGCCCGCCTCTCCTGCTCTCGCAGATTCTATAGAAGCATTCAGCGCAAGAAGATTTGTCTGACTTGATATATCCGAAATAAGATTTACCGCATCCGTGATCTTTCCTACAGATTCATGCGTCTTTGCAATACTTGCAGAGATCTTCTCTACTGCATCTGTAGTCTGCTTGCTGCTTACATCCATTTCACGGATGTAATTAACTGCATCTACATTTGCCTTGTTCATTGACTTTGCACCGTTAGTCAGTTCATCAACGTTTACGGATATATCGTTGATGATTCCATCCATATCGATAACCTTGGTATTGATATCCTGAACACTGTCAGCGATAGAGAATGCACCTTCTGAAATATCTCCCATAGCCACAGATATCTGCTCAGTTCCCTCTGCAGTCTGTTCAGACAAAGATGCTACTTCGTCAATACCGTTTACAAGTGTCGCAGACGAATCCTTTATATCGCTGACTACACTGCTTATAGAATTCTGAAGTTTCTCTGCAGAAGCTATAAGAGCTTTAGTCTCGGCAAGCTTGGATTTTATACTTATATTCTGTGATAGATCACCTTCCGCAATATCATGTATGCTGTCGGCAACCGCTGCAAGAGGATTGACCACAATCTTTGCGACAAATACAACCGCAAGTGCGAATACTACAAATAGCAGAATACCCATTATTATGAAACTGACAAGCAGCTGCATCTTTTCAGCCTGAACCTTTTCAGCCGTTATTCCCGCAAATGCCATTCCCCACATAGAACCATCGACGTTCATTATAGGCGTATAGAATACAAAATAATCCGTTTCGTTGATCACTACATCATCCGAATAAAAGTCCTCGCCTTTAAGACATGTCTCCCATACAGCAAAATTGCACTGCGTACCTTCTATTCTCGCTCCGCTTGCATCTCTAATGGTTGTAACAAATCTGACGTTATCCTTAAACAGTGTAAGATCGACATTTCCTTCTGCGGCCATGAAATCCACGTAGTCGGTTTCATATTCGATCCCTCCTCTGTTTTGTATATCCCATTCATAATATGCCTTCAGACCATTCGCAGCTATCTCAAGACTGTGTCTTGTCTGATCTTCCATCGCTGATGATAGCTTATAGTATGCCATGATCAATAACAGGATCATAACAACCACCATAGGTATAAGACCTATCATAAGAAGCATCTTCTTCATATTCAGTCCTTTACCCTTTTGATTACTTTGCATACCCTTCTCCTCCAAATCTCCAAAAATGTTGTCTGATACTAAACAAATGCTGATACATTATTACAGTATATTATATCATTCAACCGTAATAAATGTGCATAATATGTTTCTTCTTATTTTTTATTGACTTTTTATATACAATTCAATGACTTGTATGATAATATATACTCACTGGGGGATGAGAAGGAAGTTGGAGGTATCAACTATGAAAAAACTCTTTTCTAAGGCCAACATGTCTTTTATGATGGCCTTACAGCTCTTTGTGTTGCCTATGGTAATATGTCTTATCATCGCAAGTGTTTTACTCGGCTATGAGATGGATGTTACCTATAACAATGCAGAATCCCTTTACTATGAAACTCTTTATCAGATCAATACCAAGCTCGTAAACGGCGACCGTGATTTCTATCAGGCTATGGTTGCTGCTCAGCAGTATATAAGCGTTTCCCAATCCGATGGTAATCTTCCTCCTGAAGTAATGGACGCACTTTATGCTGCCAGACTGGCTACCTATGAAGAAAATTTAGGTCAGTTTATTGAAAGAGTAAACGGTGCTTCCGATATCGCGAAGCAAAATCCCAAGCTTTATACCGAAACTCTAAAAGACGGAAAGAATTATAAACAGTATGAGGAAGAATTCTTTAAAAACTATGATGAATGGCTGAATTCATACAACTTCGTCACCAATGAAGGTGATATTACCGCTTTCAACGAACAGTTCGAAGTTACAAGAGAATCCATTTCAGATATAACAGATATAGTAGAGACATGGGCTTTGGAAGAAGCCGAAGTTGCAAGAAAGTCTCTTCATGCCAAAGCTACGGCTGCATTGATCATTTTACTTATAGTGATCGCTCTGCTCTACGTTCTTGTTGTCGTTACTGCAAAATCCCTTTCAGACGGAGTTAAGCGTATAGCTAACAGCCTTGACAGAATGGCAACAGGTGACTTTGCAACCGAAATGGAAGTAGAATCTCCGATAAAGGAATTCAAGAATATAGGACTTTCTTCAGAGAACATGCGTCGCAGTCTTCAGACAGCTATCGGCAGGATCATCGGTGATGCTCAGAGTGTTGACAACGTAGCTGTAGAGACCAAGGAAAAGATCTCCGACGGGCAGCGTGCAACCGCTGATATCAATCAGGCGGTTTCAGATCTTGCAAATGGTGCCACAGACATGGCTAATGATGTTCAGACAACTCTTGATATCACGATCAAGATCGGCAATGCCGTAGAAGATGTTTTAGGTGCTGCAAATTCTAATCTTGAAAACGGACGCGCAGTTATAAATGAATCGACACGAGTTCAGGGTCAGTTGAGCGAACTGATGACCTCGGGCAAGAATACAAGAGAAAAAGCAAAACAGGTATCTGATTCAGTTACCGAAACAGCTAATGTGGTAGCTCAGATCAGTCAGTCGGCAGAACTCATAATCTCTATCGCAAATCAGACCAACCTTCTTGCTCTCAATGCTTCTATCGAGGCAGCAAGAGCCGGAGAAGCCGGTAAAGGATTTGCTGTCGTTGCCGACAATATCAAGGATCTTGCATCCGAATCAAATGATGCAGCTAACGAGATCACAGGAATGCTTAAGCAGATCACTACTCTTTCCGACCGTAACAGAGCCCTCACAGAAGACATCAGGACTGCTACAGAGGATGAAGGAACTGCGCTTAACAGCATGAGCGATTCATTTAAGGATATGCTTAATCTGCTTCGTGAATCTGAAGAAGGCAACAACCAGATAGTTTCACTCGTTCAGAGTCTTGACGATAACAAGAATTCCATCCTTGATTCTGTTGAATCTCTTTCTTCAGTATCTCAGGAGAATGCAGCTTCAACCGAAGAAACAAGCGCTTCTTTATCAATGCTTGATTCCAACATGGAAAACGTTGTAGAACAGGCAGAAAACTTAAAGATGGTTGCCGAAGAGCTTCGTGATAACGTAAGCATGTTTACGATCTAGTTTACAGATAATCATATGACAAGAAAAAGCCCGTTCAGTTTGACCTGAACGGGCTTTAATCATCTTATCTGTTTCTATTTAAGAGTAGAATAACCATAGCCGTTGCATATTGCATCTATCGGTATTCCAGCCTTGCACAGCGGACAGTCATCATGACTGTATCCTGCATAATCCGGAAGATCCCTTACTGAATATAGTGATCTTATCGGAGTACCGTCTATCATCTGTGTTGCAACAGAATATATCGCAGATATGCCTATGGGTTCACCGCCATAAAACTTGACTGAGCGAAGCGCGCTTCTTAAAGTTTCACCAGTAGTTGCGGTATCGATAAGTATCAGCACTCTCTTGCCTTTTATCATATGCTGATTGTTTTCCCTGAACATCATCTGTCCGCTGGTATTATACTCAGTACTTGTTATATAGATCGTCTTATGAGCATTTGCTGATATCATGCCTGCTTTTGTAAGCTTGTTGGCAAGATATGCACCTACAACCTCCATGCCGTTGAGGCAAAGGATTGTATCGATGATATCACTAGCTAAATACATTTCTGCCAGTTCTTCGCCGGTTGCCCTGGCTTCACGCTGTCTTGCCTTCATGTCACTTAAATCCATGTAATAGTTTACATGTGAATTTGGCGTAACAAAGTGTCCCGGAATGTAACGAAGAACAACGTCTTTGTTTTTTGAATAATCAATCTTTTTGTAGTCCTGCATAGTCTTTCCTCCTGTGTCTTTGTTTTTTGTTGTATCAAACTATCAGATCATAAGTTGATGCATTACCATACCCATAGTGGTTGTTATAAATCCTCCCACTGTATATATCGTATCAGTCAATTCGCAGAAATAGAGGCCGTATGTCTTGTTCTTGTATACTATCGGATATACCGCCACACAATCAAGATGACTCATATCTACAACAGCTTTAAACAACTCCTTGGTCTTTCTTTTCTGACGTTCTTTGGGAGTGATATGTATCTCTCCATCCTTAAAAAAGCATTTCATATTGATGTCATCAGGATAGCACACATCTTCATGGTCTTTTCTTTCGATCGGTTCATCAAACATATAGAATGATCCGCTATCAACACAGATAAGTCCCATGTTTTTTATATACTCAGCAAGAGTCTTATCTTTATCATCCATATAATCCATGCCGATCACAAGATGACTTCTAAGTTTTTTTACATTGCCGGATGTGATATTTCGCTGGTCAACATTAGTCTTGCAGATCTCTCTTATACAGTCATCTCTCATCCGCAAGAACAGTCTGTTTATAACAGAATTGACCGCAAGGGATTTCTGGATCACGTTTATCGCATTCTGCAGCTTCTGTATGCACTCTAAGAGTTTAGCCGCATCCGTATAAGCCATTGCACCGTTTGCAAAGAATACATCGATCATCTCCCCGATCTCATCAAATTCTTCGACTGGCATAAACCTGTTTCTGTAAGCATTAAGTATCCGTGATATGAACTCATAATACAGTCTGCGAAGGTCTACAGCTGATCTTCTGATCACCGAACTCTTATATCTGTAGAAGCAGTCATCGAACATCCTGTATATGAAATCCTCATCTATATCCAGCAGTTCCTTGTTGGTATAATGATACATCTCATACGGCATAGACTGTCTGCCGTAAAGCCTCGTCCTTACCTTGTCAGATCTTACTTCATTTCCGTTCATCATCTCAAGTAGCAGATCCACTGCTCTCTGTCCAAGAGTTATATCATCAGGACCTATAGATGTAAGCGAAGGATTCATCTCGCTTGAAAGCCTGGTATTGTCAAATCCAAAGACCATTATATCCTTGCCCGGAACAAGGCCTCTGTCTGCCATAACATTATAAAGGCCTCGAGCAGATGTATCATTTACACAAAAGATCGCTTCAACATTCGGGTTGTTCTCCAGAAGCCTTCTGGCTGCCGCTTCCGTATGTGAAGACATATCGGTCGCCTCAAAGAAATCCTCACTGTAGGGAAGACCGTTTTCTTCAAGACACTTTATGAATATCTCTTTTCTGTCAAGAGCATCATGGTTATAATCTTCTCCACCTAACATGCATATGCTTGTAAATCCGTTGACATTTACAAGATAATCTATAGCCTCTCTGATGCCCGTTTCATTATCATAATTGACTGTCACAAAATCCGGATCCTGAGACGATATGAGAACCTTTGGTATATCGCCGTATTTTTTTACAAATTCATGTATCTCTTTTCCGCTTACCTTCCAGCCCATACTGCCTATAGCAAATATGATGCCATCCGGATTGCATTTTGATGCCAGACTGTAGACGCCGTTGAACATGGCGTCATACTGCCATACACCTACATTGCTGTCCTCATTTACAAGAACCTCTCCCGGAAGTATAATCAGGTGGATATCTTTTCCCTTGGGTATCGCACTTCTTATACTCTCCATAAGGTCTCTGCAAAATTCATTTGCAATATTTCCAGCTATGACAGCTATGGTTTTTGTCTTGTCTTCTCTCGCCATAGTAATAATCCGTATTATCAGTCAAAGATATTGGCTGACGGTTTGGAGAACAGATATCCCTGCGAATAATCTATCTCGTAGTTTTCCATCTTGTCCTGTATATCTTCATTTTCAACAAATTCAGCTATGATATTGATCTCTCTGTCAGACAGTTTCTTCCAGCCGGATATCAAAGCTATCAGGTTCTCAGCTTCCTTGCTGTCAACGCATCTTCTTACTATCGAGCCGTCTATCTTTAGGTAATCAAAATGAATGCTCATGACATGCTGCAGATTTGAGAATCCGCTTCCGAAATCGTCAAGTGCGATCTTTCCGCCAAGGTTGTGAACATTGTCGACAAACGTAACAATCGCTCCGTAATCTTCAATATCCTCATTCTCAAGTATCTCAAACATGAAATTCTCCGGATACGGAGTCGTTCCTAAGAAATCATATATGTAATCAGTGATCTCTCTGTTTCTTATGTCACGGATACCCAGATTGATGCTTACACCTTTGTCCTTAAGTCCTCTGAAGTGCTCAAATACCTTTTTGAGCATCATCTTTGAGATCGTGTCATACAATATGCCGTAGCTTCTCGCAACATCCAGGAAGCTGTTTGGATAATACAGCTTGCCATTCTCATCCATCAAACGCATTAGAGCTTCATAGTGCTCGATATTGCGTCTGCTGTTGCAGAATATTCCCTGATACTGAGGAATGACCTTGTCGTTGGCTATCGCATACTTGATGACATTGACCATGTGATATCGATCCTTAATACTCTCTTCATCAAGATTGCTGGACTGTGCATCACATGCAAAAAACTGGATGTTCTTCTGCATCATCGTGATCCTAGCTCTGTTATATATGGGTGTTAAGTTTTCCAGTGTACAGTTATCAATGACACAGAACAGCGGTATTATCGCTATAAACTCATCGTTGGCTGAGAACAGTTCCTGCTGCAGTATCTCCATATCTTTTGTGAATTCGCCAAAATCCACCATATATGAACGGGCACCTATTGCAATATGCCAGTTGTTCTCACAATATATATGATACCCCTTTGCTTCGGCAGCCTTTTTACATTTTTTTACATAATTCTTGTTTGTTAGCTCTATAAGTTCTCTGGAGAATACCGAGCTCATGCTCTCTACATCGACAACACTGATCATGCATATCCTGTCATAGCCTTTATACCTGATATCCATGTTCATGGCTGCCACGTTCATGATACCCGTATCACTGTTGTATAGCAGCTTTGACGCACACTCATGTACAAACTGCTTGATCTCCTCATCTTTGTCATCCCATACCTCTTCCATGGTCATGAGATAATCCATGAGTTCCTCATTATCACTCTCAAGTGTAACAGTATGGGTAAAGACATACGGATTGTATGCCTGTATTTCGGGCTTTTCGCCCAGTACAGATACCACAAAGCAACTGTTGCCGTAAACGTTCTTTTTACCGTTGTAGAATATCTCTCCGCCTGTAAGGCATCCGCAGATGTTTGTATTCTCGTAAACAGATATCTCCCATTTTGCACAGTTTGAATAAATGAGAGGTCTTGTCATGCACGAATAGCCAAAAAGAGTCTGTGCTTTCTCAAAAGAGGATATCCTGTTAAACATTCTCTGATTGTCATACACGATCTTGTTACCGTGTATGAACGCTCTTTTTATCCTGCTTCCTTCTTTTATCCGCTGATTTGCAACCAGTCTTGGTCTCTTAACGTTTGCATCTATATCCGGATGAGATTCATAAAACTCTCTATAATCTTCATTATCTTTCGGATACATCTCGTTCAGGCTTTCCTGTTCATAATACTGAACAAGAAGAGGCGTATTCTCTTTGTCAGAAAATACATAAGGGAAAAGGTATGCAAGATCCTTTCGCTTTTCCAATACACCGCCAAGACGATCATAATACTCTCTTGGAGCATCCATGCCGCCTATAGTCAGGATATCATTTCCGAAAGAATCATCTATTGTATGCTCGTTTCCGACCACCTCGGCACCTGAAACAAAAGATGTCTGACACTCAAGGTCTTCACCGTTAAATGCAGCCAGTATGATACCGTTATTTGTATACCCGTTCTCATCAAATACAAAACCTCGCTCGAGAGCCCTTCTAATGCGCAGATCCGGTACAATGGCTGTTCCTCCCGTCATCTGAATACTCGGGAAAGTATCATTGAATCTATCTATCAGATCTGTCACCTGAGAGTATCTTCCGGTAACAAATGTTAATAGAAAACGAGTATTATCTTTTATCAGAGTTTCAGAAATTTTTGAAAATAGATTTTCGGGACTGACAGATTTTTTCAGCTCATCATCTAGAGTAGAAATAAGCTTTGTATTAATACTGCCATGCTCCATCTGGGTAACTGAAATGATACATTGATTGTTGGCAAGATGACCCATATTGATCACGCCTGATGTGCTAGTTCCGAATATATGAGCCTGGGGTACCTTTTCCTTTATAAAGTGCGCCAGTTCAACAGCCTCGTCTCCAAAGTGGATGGCTGTATGAATTCGTATGAGAATATCGCCTTTTTGCGGATCAAGTGTCAGCTGATCAAATACTTCACTGAGTCTTGAACGAGAAATATATTGAAAATTCCATGTAAACATAGATGCTATACCTTTCCTTGTATCCCCTATAAATATTCTAACATCTATCAGGGATTTTATAAAGTGATAACTTTTTAACATTCTTTTTCGAAAAATACGCATTTTAGGGCAAAAAAAGAGATCCGAAACACTCATCGGATCTCTCTTGTTTTCTTATTTACGTGTATGACTACTCCAGATATTCACTCTTTACATAGCCGGTCTTGCCGTTGAACTTTACCTTTGTCCAGCCGTCAGCCTGTTTGTTGACAACTGTCATCTCTTCTCCCTTGTATGCGACAGCCACTCTGCCTGCATCAGTAGAAGCGCTCTCTCTTATATTGACTGTATCTTTTGCTTTGGCTTTTCCGCTTGAAGGGGAATTTGCAGCTGCTTCCTCATCTGTAGTTTCATCCTTAGTGGTTTCAGCAACGGTCTCAGTTTCCGTTTCCTCGCCCTCTATCTGCAGATATTCGCTCTTTATATAGCACTCTTTGTCGTTGTACTTGATCTTTGACCAGCCGTTTATCTTCTGCTCAATAACAACGAATTCATCGCCTTTTTGAGCTTTTCCGACTTTATCGGCAGTCTCTGAATCTGAACTTCTTATATTGACCACATCTGTAGTCTTAGCCTTTTTATTAACCTCAGTAACTACCTGTTCAGCAGTCTGATCAGCCTGGGAATCGTTTTCTTCTTCAACGGCATCCTCGCTGTTCTTTGCCAGCTCATCACCAACAGCTGAGCTTAACAGACTAGGTAAAAGATCAAGGAATGCAGCCAATTCCTCATCAGCAGCAACTGCTTCATTAAACTTAACATTTACGGTATTGTTAAGATCAACGACATCATCCTGTACAGATATGACCTTGCAGTAGTTTGCAAGCTTTTCATCCTGCTCATCGTCATTGATATAGAGCTCACCGTTATCCCTTTTGCAGACATACCAGGCATTCAAACCGGGCACGGTCTTTTCATAATCTGTAAGCTTTACTTCATAATATGCAAATACCATATAAGAATCAGCCACAGGTCCGCTCTTTGTATAGCATGTAACCGTGGGATATGCATCGATATACTCTGATTTCTTTTCGATTATTATCTTTTCCTTCTCGTCTACAGAAGACTTGATCGACTCGATAGTAGCAACATCGCCGGCTGCAGCAGCATCATAATACTTTCTCATGAGAGCATTAACGTCAGGGAAAGCATCAACCTGCATTGCTTCATCAGTTATAACATACTCCTGTGCTCCGCTTGGAGTCTCAGTAACCTCAGGTGTCTGATTTTGCTGCTTGTTCTTTGTAGCGATCGAAACACAGACTCCGATGATAACCAGCAAAATAAATGCACCTGTTATAGCTGCTATCTTTTTATTCTGTTTGATAAGTTGTGCCACGTCTTTAAACCATTTGACGACGGCATTGTCTTTTTCTAATTTCAAAACATAATCTCCTTAGTGCGCCCGACAGGAATCGAACCTGCATCAAAGGCGTCGGAGGCCTCCGTTCTATCCATTATACTACGGGCGCCAATACAACATACGAAAAACATAATACCATATTTTGTGGTGCCTGTCCAGTTTAGGCATATGAAGGCTATTTTCGCCTGTATAAAATGTATCTGTTTTCAGCGTTTTTTGAGCCTCCTGCAGTATCGGGAGTCAACTTTTCAAAGTTCTCATAAAGGTATTCAAAGTTGAAACTGTCCGAATAAACAAGCATCGGCCATTCTTTCGTTTCCGTTCCTTCTATGAGCGATCTGCTCACCATGATATAATCAGCCTCTTCCATATTTGTCTCCGCAGGTTCTATGCCATAGTAGAACTTTAAGACAAATCTCTGGAAATCGTCTGTGTAATAGATGCTGTTTATGCTGCAAGCCTGGTCATTGGACTGCCTTAAAGCCTCATATATATCATTTTCTCTGTCAGCTAACTGCGTGACTTTTCCAAAACAATCAAAGGTAAAGCAAACCGTAGCGATCAATGCGATGACAAACATCACACCGTTGATACTAGACTGGATAATGTCATACAACCTGTCTTTTCTTGGTCGAAATCTTCTGAAGCAACCGATAATACGCTCAATAAGATACGTGACCATAAAGCCAACAATAATAGGATAAAAACTGAATACCCTTAAATAAGGATTTACACTTTGAACTATGAGCATTACGGGCAGGCTGATACCGAATGAAAAAACAATGAACATGCTAAAGCGATATCCTTCTGATCTTTCATCGGAGTTCTTTAACAGAGCCATTCCTGCTATATCCGCAAATGAAGCTAAAACAGATATGATGCATATGATCAGGACAGTCTTTCCGAGAAAACCTGCGATATATGAGTAATACTGATCAAACAGACCCGTAAGATACCCCATAAGTCCGCTTATAACCTCGTGTCTGTCGATACTCTGAATGTAAGGCGTATCGAGCATGTATTTCATTCCCCTTAGCCATGACTTGATAGGAGATGATCTTATGACATTGAGCTGATAAACTCCGAAAAATGCACTGTTTGCATCCTTGCTCAAAAGATTTGAACCGATCGCCAGCCAGACTATCGAATACATCGCAAATGTAACAATGGCTGCAATGATCGATGCTATTATCAGCCTTATCAGTTTCCTGTTCTGTTTCGTCACCAGTAGATACAGACCGCCGCTTATACAGACCGGGATTACCCAGTATGTTGAACTTGGTATCGAATACAATCCCCAGGACAGAGCGATTATCCATACAATATAGTGCCTTTTTTTATCCTCTTTAAGAGATATGTCTGCGACTGCATTCAGTGCTATCAACAGACATGTTGTAGTCAGTGCATACCCTCTTCCCTGAAAAGAAAGTGAATATGTAAGATATGCTCCCATGAAGCAGCCCAGTACGCCTAAGATGTTTCTTTTACACAGTTTATCTGTCAGTCTGTATATTAGATAAAGACTTACTACAGAGCTTAAGACAGATACCCCTCTGAGTCCGAAGTAATTGTTTGCAAATTTATCAACTATCGCAGCAAGTACCGAATAGCCCATGTGATTATTCGGCACCGGCCAGTGTATTGCAGCATAGATTGGTCCCCTTGACACAAAATAATAATATGTGTACAGCTCATCATACCAGGGTCTGTTTGTGAACATACTGTATATATATATCCCAAGCATTGCAGCCGCCAATATATATATCCATTTTATTTTTGATATTAAAGTCTTTTTATTTTCCATCTCTATTTTGCACTCAATCTGTATATATTGAACCAGTATCTCTCAACAAGACATTCACCGGTATACTCGGCGCTTATCCCCTTTTTTTCCCATTCTTTTACTATCTCGTCTCTCACATTGAAGCTTCCGAAAAAATAAACATTATCTTTTTCTTTTAAAAGCCTTTTTATCCCGTCATCATCTATGCTGTCACAGCCGTCGAATAGATCTCTTATAACAGCTTCTGCTTCATCCTCATACAGATAGATGTCATCATCTTTAAGATAATAGGCACTGATCGTCATAACATGATCAAAATTCGTTATAACCACACTGTTATGCTCAATCTCAGACAGTCTGATCTGTGCCTCCTTCCATGCATTTCCCTTCTTGATTTCCTCATTATAAAATCCATCAAATGAAACGTATCCCAGTATAACACAGAAAAAAATGATAAAGTACATTGCCGCATTGCTCTTTCTGTCAGCTATCACTCGGGATATATTCAGACAGATGATCCCCATAACAGGTACCAGATAACGGTATGTGAATATCGGACTTCCCATCAAAGAAAAAACATATCCGATAACAACTATCAAAAGAGCCGCAAAAGGACCGCAGAGTACGAGAATGATATCTTTAATACCTGGTTTCTTAGCAAAGAACAAAATATAGGATATAAAACACAGCGCGATCATAAGGCCTGCAAATGTATACGCAGCTTTCGTGTTTAGTATCTGAGGCATAAACATAAATTTCAGACATCCACCCAGACTCCTTAATGTCATTGGCTGTATCCAATATGAACCTGAAACGTCACGCAGCTGTTTTAAAAACACAGGAAGCCACGGAAGATATAATAATACCGAAGAAACTATCATACCGATGACCGCATAAAGATAACTCCTATCCTTCTTAATAGCCAATATCCCTATTAGAAGCATGATATAAACTGCCGCGGCAGCGATAGCGGCAAAATACTGGGTATATGCGGCTGCAAGAGCCATGGAAAACATCACGATAAACTGAGATATCTTTTTTTCTTTGCTTTCAAGGATATCTGTCATTGCCGCATATTCAAACGTAATGAACATGAGCGCAAGGCTGTACATGCGTATCTCAACATAGTATGCAGCTAGACAGGGCAGCGTGACTGTAAGAAATGCAAACAGAGTCGTCGCAGTCCCGTTAAGCCTCTTTTTGCCCCATATGATAGCAAATATTAGCAAAGCTAAGGCAGGAATGCATGATGCAAGCTTGGATGCCTGTATGACATCAAGTCCGAAAAAGCCAAAAAAGCTCATGCATATCTTAAGATATATATAATAAAGAGGCGGATGTACATCTCTGGATGCCATTTCAATAAGTGAATCCATCCTAAGCTGTGCAAACCTGACCGAGAATACTTCGTCATACCATATGTCAGAGCTTTTTATCATCCCCAATATCATAAAGACTATGAGAATCGTATATATCTGTATGAGCCCCATAAGGTAGCTTAGGGGGTTTTTTGATCCGACCTTTTTTTCACTCATAACGATTATTTTATCATATATCAGGCTCTTATTCCAACTTAGGCAGCTTTTGTGATATTTATCGGCTTTTTGCATTGTTTGATCGTTTTCACAAACAAAAAAAGACAACAGACATGATTATCTGTTGTCTTTAAAGCATATTTATGTTGAATGATTATACACGGCTTAAGTATTCGCCTGTACGTGTATCGATCTTGATAACATCATCCTGGTTAACAAAGAGCGGAACTGCTACTGTTGCGCCTGTTTCAACTACAGCGGGCTTTGTTGCACCTGTAGCTGTATCACCCTTGAAGCCGGGCTCTGTATCAGTTACAACAAGTTCAACGAACATCGGAGGCTCAACTGAGAATACGTTTCCGTTGTATGAGCATACTTTGCACATATCATTCTCTTTAACAAACTTGAGAGCATCCCCAACATTGTCCTTGTTGATAGCCAACTGTTCAAAATTCTCTGTATCCATGAAGTAGTAAAGATCGCCGTCACTGTAAAGGTACTGCATATCTTTTCTGTCTATACGTGCTGTAGGGCATTTCTCTGTAGGACGGAAAGTCTTTTCAACAACACCGCCTGAAATGATATTCTTAAGCTTTGTTCTAACAAATGCCGCACCCTTACCAGGCTTAACATGCTGGAATTCTATAATCTGGTATACATTGCCTTCATACTCAATAGTAACACCATTTCTGAAGTCACCTGCAGAAATCATAATTTATCCTCCTAAAATCACTTTTAACACTAAATCCTTTAATATATTATACTATTGTCTTTTGTTGCGCAACAATTTTTTTACAAATTAGACTCCCTGACAGTCAAATGCCGGAATAAAGCTTTCAAGCGCTGCTTCACCGTCCTGGATAAATCCGTTAGTGATCCCGATCATAAGAGCATGGTCTGTAACCTTTTGGTATTCTCTCTTTTTAAGCCTCCTGTTTAGCTCCGGATACTCTTTTATCTCCTTAACCGGAGTATACTGACTCATGATCGATATGTATATATCATCTTTAAAAGCATCATACAGCGAGTCGATCACTCGTATCGAATCCAATGTATGGCCGGGTAAGACCATATGTCTTACTATGACTCCGCATTTTATGATGCCTTTATCATCAAATGAACACTTTTTCGTCTGTCTGACCATCTCTGCTATAGCTTTCATAGCGATCTTATGATAGTTTGGTGAAGCCGAAAATCTGATCGCCAGTTCTTCATCATAATATTTACAGTCAGGCAGATATACATCAATTAGCCCTTCAAGCTTTTTTAGAGAGTCAACATTCTCATAGCCGGATGTATTATAAACTATCGGCAGATCAAGTCCTTCATCTTTTGCGATTATTATTGCTTTTTTGATCTGATCCAAAAAATGTGTCGGAGTCACAAGATTGATATTGCTTGCTCCCTTATCCTTTAGCTCAAAAAATATCTGTGAAAGCCTCTCAACACTGATATCTTTGCCGATCACTCCTCTTGATATCTGGTTGTTTTGGCAGAAGATGCATCTTAAGTTGCATCCTGAAAAAAAGACAGTCCCCGAGCCGCTATCTCCCGATATACACGGCTCTTCCCACATATGAAGCGCTGCTCTTGCTACCCGCAGAGTATCGTTTGAGACGCAGAACCCCTGTTTTATGCTGCGGTCAATATTGCATTGTCTTGGGCATATATTACAATTCATGATATGATCTTATTCTTTTTTAAATATGGTATAAGAACCACTTTTTCGAGCATTCTCTTGATAACTATCTGAATCTCGTCACTGGATCTGTCTATCGGCATTACAAGGCATGATCTCATGCCTGCCATATTGGCTCCCCAGATATCTGTAAATATCTGATCTCCCACAACGAGAATCTTGGACGGATCAAGATTCATCATTTCAGCCGCCTTAAGATATCCTCTTTTATTTGGCTTTGATGCCTTGCATAGATACAGGGCACCGATCTTTTCATTAAACATCTCTACTCGTTCTTTTCTGTTGTTTGATAAGAAAAAGATCGTGTATCCGATGCTTTTAAGTCTGTCCATTAGTTCAAGTGCCCGTTCATCGGCAGGAGCTCCATGCGGTACGAGCGTATTATCAAGATCGTATATTATCCCTCTGTATCCTTTTTCATACAGTTTTTCATAATCGATTATATATGATGATTCATAGTATTTAGTTGGATATAAACTATCAAAAAGCATATTGATCTCTCACATAAAAAAAGTCGTACTCAAAATGAGTACGACCTATTATATCATAAAATCATCAGTTAGTGGCTATAACCCTTCCATCCTCAGAATTAAAGATGTCTTTGCTGCTACCTACAAAATACTGATAGTCCTGAAGGATCGAATCCTGTCTCATCATCGAGATTGCCTGTTCCATATCAAGAAGTGACAGATCCTTGTCCTTGCCTATATAGCCATAATCATTATTTTTGTTAAATGAAAGCGATACTTCATTCGGATCAACACTCTTAGGGCGTCTGTCCTCTATGGGCTCTATGGTCACCGAAGGTTTTGCTGCATCAGCATTCTCTTTGACCTGAGCAGGTTCAGGCTTGGGCGCATCAACTCTCGGGATATCGTTTATACGATAATCCTGCATATATCTGAAGCTGTCATTGATATTCATAGCCATGATACGCACCGCCTTTCCATAGATTTTTATTTCTCAAATACTATATCGGATAGTTTATACAAATATATTAGTCAATCCTGCACTTTTTAGCAACTCTTTTGTATATTCATGCTTTGGGTTCATGAATATATCGTTTCTGTTGCCTTCCTCAACTATCTCTCCGGACTTCATCACCAGTATCCTGTCACACATCTGATGAACTACTCTTAAGTCGTGAGATATGAATAAAAAGCTTATCCCCATATCCTTGTGAAGCTTATCCATAAGTTTGAGGACCTCTGCCTGGATCGTGACATCAAGCGCAGATACCGGTTCATCAGCTATAATGAGTCTTGGCTTTAGCATAAGAGCTGTAGCGATGCATACTCTCTGTCTCTGTCCTCCGGAAAGCTCTGCCGGATATCTTGACAGATACTCGGGCGTTAATCCTACCTTTGTGATCATCTCTTCGGCAAGTCTTCTTCTGTCTTCAGGTGACATATCCGTAAGGTTTCTTAGAGGCTCCTCCATGATGAGTCCGACCTTTCTTGCCGGATTGAGCGAGCCGTACGGATCCTGGAAGATCATCTGTGTATTGGGATATTTCTGTATGATCGTTCCGCAGTCAGGTTTCTGAAGGCCTATTATCGTCTTTGCGAGCGTTGATTTTCCGCAACCGGATTCTCCGACAAGACCTAGGACCTCACCCTCTTTAATATCTATCGAAACATGTTTTAATACATCAACTCTTTCTTTTTTTCTGGTAAAAGACACACATACATCCCTTACTTCTACCATGTTTACTTCATCATCTTTTTCATCAGGCTTTGCTTCGCATTTAGGGATCGCTTCTATAAGCTTTTTTGTATATTCCTCTTTAGGTGATTCAAAGATCTCCTTTACGTTTCCCGATTCGACCACATATCCGTTTTTCATTACAAGGACTCTGTGGCACAGCCTGCTAACAAGACTCAGATCATGACTGATAAAAAGGATCGCGGTATTTTTTTCCTTATTAATCTTCTTTAAAAGATCGACTATCTGGCTCTGGACAGTAACGTCAAGTGCAGTTGTCGGTTCATCAGCGATAAGAAGTTTTGGATTTCCTATAGTGGCCGCAGCTATCATGACACGCTGGCGCATTCCTCCGGAGAGTTCATGCGGATACGAATCATAGACTCTGCTTGGATCATCAAGTTCAACATCAGCCAAAGCCTTGAGTGCTTTTTCTTTTCTCTCCTGAGGCGTAAGCTGTGTATGTATCTTCAATGATTCCTCAACCTGCCATCCTATCTTTTTTACCGGATCAAGAGATGTAAGAGGCTCCTGGAATATCATGCAGATCTCATCACCCTGAAGCTGTCTTAACTCGCTTCTTGGACAATCAAGGATATCTTTTCCCTCAAACTGGATCGTTCCCCTCTTTTTCATGTCATGACGGCTGAGCAGCCCCGCTATGGCAAGAGCAGACATCGATTTTCCAGACCCCGATTCTCCCACAAGGCCTACTATCTCACCGCATTCCATATCAAGATCAAAGTCATACACAACCGTCTCGGGGATGAGATGATCATGAAATTCTATATTCAGATCTTCAACATGTAAGAGCTTTGCCATTTACTTTATCTCCTTACTCAGCAGTGAAAATCCCAGTATTATCATGACTATGGTGCATCCGGTAAAAAGGACATATCCGGCATTAGTAAACATATACGCCTGAGCTTCACTAAGCATCCTTCCAAGGCTTGCATCCGGTGGCTGTACACCTATCCCGAGGAAGCTCAAACCAGCTTCTGCAAGTATCGCATTATTGAATCCGATCATTACAGAACTTAAAAGAACCGTCTTTGTATTCGGAAGTATATGAACAAACATGATACGAAGATCGCTCGCGCCTGCAAGACGAGCAGCTTTAACATAATCAAGATTCTTTATCCTGATATATTCGCTCCTTACTATTCTTGCATAACTTGGTACAAATGCGATGCCCAGTGCAAGCATCACCTGATATTTGCCGGTTCCCAGCAAAGAGACCATGACAAGGGCAAGAAGCAGACTCGGAAAAGCAAGGGCAACATCATTGATCCTCATAAGAGCCTCATCTATGATACCTCCGAAATATCCGGTAAAAGCGCCTATAGCGGTACCTATGATGCTCCCGAATGCCACTGTTCCTATGGCAATTAGCAGAGTGATCCCGCTGCCGGCCATTATCCTGCTGAATATATCTCTGCCGAAGTTATCACAGCCATATATATGCCTGATGCTGACACCCGCAAGCTTTAGTGAACTGTTCATGGCTTCCGGATCATACGGCGTCCATAAAAGCCCGACAAGTGCCGGGATCAGTGTTATCGCAAGCAGTATGCCTCCAAGTATTAAATTGAAACTGAATCGTTTCTGTTTCATCCTAGTCTCCGACTCTCGGATCTACGAGTTTGTATATTATGTCAACCAAAAGATTGCTCACTATCACTACACATGCAATAAGCATGATTATTGCTATGACTACTGGATAATCCCTGTTCTGTATAGATGTCAAAAGTATCCTTCCAAGTCCCGGAATACCAAAGACCTGCTCGATTATTATGCTTCCTGCTATCATATCGGCAAGTGCCATTCCAAGGAATGTAATAGTCGGGATCGAAGCATTTTTGAGCATGTGTTTAAAGAATACCGTCTTGCTCTTGTTTCCTCTGCTGTATGCAGTCCTTACATAATCCTTCTTCTTCTCACCATTGAGCGATGAATACAGCAGATTCAGTACCATTGCGCTTTTAGGAAGAGCTATCGCAAACGAAGGAAAGAACATGAATCCAAAGAAACGGGCAGGGTTTATCTTAATGTTCACAAAGCCTCCCGGTGTAAACATTTTAAAGGTCATTCCGAATATCAGCGTAATAAGTATGCCTGAAAAGAAAGGCGGTATGGCCATCGTTATCTGATTGATTATCTGAATGGCTTTATCGATGGCTGTACCTTCCTTGTATGAAGCGTATACTCCAAGAGGAACCGATATTATGACCATCAGTACCATCGAATAAAGCATCAGGGTAAGTGTTATAGGAAGCTTGTCCGCTATCATACTCGTTACAGTCATGTTGTAGCTGTAACTTTTTCCGAAGTCACCTCTGAGAGCATTAAAAAGCCACTCAAAATATCTCACCACAAGAGGTCTGTCAAGTCCCATCTGATGTCTTAATGACGCAAGCGCCTGCTCTGTCGCATTTGTTCCAAGTCTTGACAGTGCCGGATCTCCGGGAATAAGTGAAAAAGCCACAAAAACAAGGAGAGACACTATAAATAACGTTATAATACAGCTAAGTACTTTTTTGAAAACGTATTTCATAGCATCTCTCCTTACAATATTTTATATTCTGTCAGCCTACTTAACGTACAGCTTTGAAAAATCCATTACGTATAACGGATAGAACTCATATCCGCCGAACTTCTTGTTAACAGCGACCAGGTTTGGAAGATCCTGTATGTAAACATTTGCTGCGTCCTCTGAAAGGATCCTCTCGCACATCTTATACTTTTCAGTACGTACATCATCATCAACGGTAGCGATCGCTTCGCCATAAACCTTGTCGTACTCGGGATTGTTGTAATTTACAAAGTTCTTTCCCGAATCGCTTACAAAACGGCCTAACATTGCGCTCGCTGTGAGCGTTGAAGCATCGACACCTACAACCGTTGTTTCAAAGTTACGTCCGATATAGACATCATTTAACCATGTGTCCCATTCAACCAGGTTGATGTTTGCCGTTACACCTATCTTTTTAAACTGCTCCTTCAATACCTGAGCGGTGTCAACATGCTGCTGATAGTTGCTCGCTACAGTTATCGTAAATTCGAAGCCATCAGGATATCCGGCCTCGTTAAGAAGCTGTTTTGCTTTATCGATATCAGTGTTATATGTATCATTCAGCTCCTTCATATAATACTTGCCGAATGCAGGGAACATGCTGGATCCCGTCTCTGTTCCTTTACCGTCTGAAACAAAATCCATTATCTCCTGAACGTCGACAGCATAGCTGAGAGCCTGACGAACCTTTGTATTGTTAAAAGGCTCAACACTGTTGTTGATATACAGTGCCTGTACAAGATTCATGGTACCTTCATAAATATCAAAGTTATCTGAAAGCTGTGCCGCCTGTGTTGTTGAGAGTCTGGCCATAAGATCTATGGAACCGCCCTCAAGATTCATTACGATGGTATCAGCATCAGCAACGATCTTAAGAACAACCGTCTTGATCTTTGCCTTTTCTCCCCAGTAGTCATCAAAGCTCTCAAGTATGATATTCTCCTGAGGCGAACGTGATACATACTTGTAAGGACCTGTTCCTACAGGCTCTGTTGATGCGTCAAGATGATCAGCTGGAAGTATCGCTGCAGTCAGATTTGGAAGGAAATCCGTATCAGACTCTTTCAGTACTACCTCGATCGTCTTGTCATCTGGCGTGTTTATTTCTTTTACGGCTGAAAAAGCCGCTACCAAGGGCTCTCCACTCTCAGTACCGGCACATTTATCAAGTGACGCTTTGACATCCTGTACCGTAACCTTTTTCCCGTTGTGAAACTTAACGCCCTCTCTGAGTGTGAACGTATAGACCGTTCCATCCTCGTTGATGCTGTAGTCGCTTGCCACGGCAGGTATCAAATCACCATTGCTATTCGGTTTTACCAAACCTTCAAATACGTTAAATAATACCTCTCTCGTTCCTGCCCCTTCTGCTACATGGGGGTCAAGACTTTCGTCAAGATCCTGAGGTATGCCAATAGTGATCAAAGAATCAGCGTCTGCTGAACCTGCCTTGCCGCCTGCGCATGCGCACAGTGCAGTAGTCATAGCGGATACTAACAACATCACAAGGAATCTCTTAGTAAAATTCCTCATAATATTTCCTCCTTTCTTCTTTCGGGCTTATTATCCATGGATTTCATATGCATTGTCAAGTATTTTTGAAGATACAATCCATAACAAAAAAAAGGAACATCCCCCGATGTTCCTTTCTTGCGATAGAACTATGTGCCTATTTTGTCGTCATAACACTCTTAAGCTCATCCATGAAGGTATTGATATCCTTAAACTCACGGTAAACAGATGCAAATCTTACATATGCAACTGCTTCAAGATCCTTAAGTTTGTTCATCACAAGCTCGCCGATCACCTGGCTGGGTATCT
>JAEEGL016786116.1_pt1 | contig 54826 bp, 43 predicted proteins | sample 9134231 | NCBI WGS metagenome assembly JAEEGL01 (sample SAMN16246548, study PRJNA631951) | gut metagenome | biome: gut microbiome; feature: rumen; material: fiber-attached | host: Bos | place: Iran: Karaj | collected 2018-10
CCAAAGTCTTCTTCAAATCTGTAATCCTCCGGAGTACCAAGTCCCAGATATTCCCCCGCAAAGCTGACCGCACTCTCGTATGCACTGTCATTCATGGCATCTGCCTCAGCTGTACTGAACCGCTTTGCCCGGAGTTCCCTCTCATAGCCTGCCAGATTTATCAGTATGGGACTCATATCCTCTGCCCTGAGCCTGAGCTGGTAGGAATCTGCATAGCCTGTTCCTTTTTTATAGATGTCCAGCTGGTAAAGGTCTTCCGTTATACCTTCCTCACCTTCAAAGAATTCCACCAGAACTATCCAGTTCTTATCTGCATTTATATCAACCCCATATATATCCTTAAGCAGCTTTTCGCCGGCATCACGTGCTTTTTGCTCACCACTGCCTTCTGCGATCTCTGTTGAATCATAGGTAAGATCGGGCGAGGTTCCCACATCAAATCCCTCTTCCATAAGAGCCTGACTGTTCAGATACCATTTCTTGGCATCGTGATCGATATATTCCAGGATCTGCTCGTCATCCATGTCCTTTTCGGGCAGATACAGAAGATTATCCTCTGCCACATATGCCAGCTGATCTTCTTCGCGCTCTGCTGCCGTCTGAAGATGAGGTACGGTATTGACAGGAAATACTCCGTTGTCATAGTAATCTCTTTCCAGCTCGATAATGCGGAGGATCTCGCTGTCTCTCAGCTCACGGGAGAAACCTTCATCCACAGACACAAAGGTATCGTTCTCTACTTCGTATGCATAATCGTTATACTCTTCCTCCGACATACTCTCCATTCTGTCCTTTACACTGATCACTGCCGCCGTTGCGCCTATACCTGTCAGCATAAAAACTGCTGCGGCGATCAGGATGCAAAGCGGCTGTGAATATCTGAACAGAAAATCCCCCGCATGTTTTGATCTTATACAGTTTTCGTACAGCTCCTGCTTTTTTTCCTCTGTAATATCAATATTGTTAAGCAGCTTGTTATAATCTTTATTCATAATCAGGCACTCCTTTCAATTCGGTTTTCAACTCTTCTCTGGCCCTCTGCAGGCGCTTCCTTACGGCTGCAGAAGAGATCTTAAGGATCACAGCCGTCTCTTCCGTTGAATATCCTTCAATGTAATGCAGGATAACGACCGATTTAAGCTTGTAATCCATGTTCCAGATAACAGAGAGAAGATATCTCTCATCACCTCTTAAGCCATCCGTGATCAGAAGTTTCTCTTCCATCTCTTCCAGTGACACACGCTCATGTCTCTTATGGAATCTTAAAAACTCCCTGCATTTGTTCTGTGATACCCTGATGAGCCAGGCCTTTTTGTGTTCCTCACTGTTAAACGCCGGCTTTTTAGTGTAGTAAGCCAAAAAAGTCTCCTGAAGCACATCATCAGTATCCTGTTCATTTTTAAGGATCAGAAAACAGATCTTATACAGCATGCTGCTGTATCTGTTTATAACCGATCTCAGTTCATCATTTTGTGTACTCATGACACTCTCCTTATTACATATATGACTGTGTCGAAATGTTTCCGCGAAAACCTTTTCACTATATACATGCCGTACACATCATAAATGTGACAAAAAAATATTATTACTTTTTACGCTTTTAATCAAATAGATGTAAAAAAGGCTGCCTGCAAAGCAGACAGCCCTGATCGTTTGTTTCGATATCTGTTTACTGGATAAGCTCTACAAGGACCTTCATAAGGTCTTCATCCAGACCATAGAGCTCACCGTCATCACCCTGGCCATAGATATTCATGCTGTAGCTGAAATTATCGGAAAGCCAGATAGCCTTCTTTGTCTTACCTTCTACGTTTCCGTAGCAGTTGATAACAAATCCATCCTCGCTCTCAAAAGACCAGTTATAAGGATAATTATTGTAATCGCCGGAAACATCTGTGCTTTCCTGCTTTAATCCCTTGCGGATGATCAGATCTGCAGAACCTATAGAACCTTCTGCTTCAGCAAGATTCTCCATGTATCTGTATGATGATAAATAAACCATGTGACCATTGTATTCCTTATTCTCGGGAACAAAGAAACCGCCTACTCCTGCAGCCTGGCCTGCAGCATCTGCGCTGTCAGCCTCTGACCAGGGATTAGCCATCCCTACATTAGGTAATCTCTCGAATAAGGTCTGTCCGGTAACGCCGTCTACATCGCTGTTTGCGCTTCTCCAGCCCAGCATTCCGTTCTCTTCAAACCAGAACTCACCTGCGCCGTCGGTATACTTGACATCATCAGTGTAGTTTTCCTCGTCTGTATAAGTACGTACATAGTACTTTGCGCCTGTATACTCAAGCAGACCGGTAGAGTCGTAATAAGTAGCTGTCATTTCCCAGTTAGCGGACTCAAATGCACTGCTTGCCCAGCGAACGGTAACCTTGTGATCATCACCGCTTAAATACTCAATGTTAATGTTGCATCTGCCGGACACAGGCTCAGTGTAAGTACCGGTCCAGTCAGGCTTATCAATGATATCTTCTACCTCTTCTATTACTTCGTCAGTATCTTCCGGAGTAGTTTCGGGTGTGGTTTCAGGAGCTTCCGTGGGAGCCTCCTCTGCTACAGTGGGCTCTGCAGGATTTTCTGCGGGTGCTGCGTTATTACATGCAGTCAGTGAAAGCATTAATGCTCCTATTAAAGCTATTACAGATTTCTTTTTCATTTTTTCCTCCATGTTTACATAAATTCTTCCTGGTACGCATGCAAGTATAATGCTTTATTATAGTAAAAACAATATGCGTTGTGTACGAATTACCAAAAGACAGCTTGATTTGTTTGTACAAAAGCACCAATATGGCGTGTTTTATATAAAACAAAAAAGCCGGATCCAAACGGCTTTCAGTATTTGAACATCTATGGTAGAATAAAAAAGCTATGGACAATAATAATGACAAGAATAAATATCTGAATATTTTCCATGACTATATGGAATACTTCCTGGTCTATTCTTTTTTCGGCTGGGTATATGAATCGATATGGTGCTGCATGATATATCACCGCAGAGGATTTATAAACCGCGGCTTTCTGTTCGGCCCGTGGCTTCCCGTATACGGTTTTGTATTTTTCATCATATTGGGATTATTTACTTTATTAAAGATAAAGAAACCGGTACCCGTATTTGTGACCGGTACTGTTGTTGCGACTCTGTCAGAGCTCATCGCCAGTTATATAATAGATGCGGCTATAGGAAAACCCATGTGGGATTACAACGGATACTTTATGAATTTTGACGGGCGTATCGCCCTGGAGCCGTCTTTGATGTTCGGCGTCCTGATCTGCGCGGCGATCTGTCTGATACACCCTGCTATCATTAAACTACAGAATAAATTCCGCGGGTCAAAGATCCGTAACATTACTTTTATCATTATCACGGCTTTATTCGTCATAGACCTGATCAGCAGGATATGGCTGGGAAGTAATCAGGCCGGCTAAGATTCCCCACCGGATAAAGCAGTTAAAACAGATCCAGAGAACTGTCCAGATAGATCTCCTCCCGGACTTTCAGCTGATATTCAGGCTTTGTCATATAGTATAGCAGAAATTCCAGAACAACTGCGCTGCCAAGGCTGCGGCCTTCGATCTTAAAATGCCTGAAGCCGCCGGGCATATAAATATCTCGGATATTATCGATCCCTATAAACCCGGGATTTTTCATGGCATCCGAAAACCGGTATCCTCTTTCCGCAAAAGGCGATACACAGACATGATCCTCACATTCTTCACCCAGGCATTTCCTGCTCACATTCTCATAACAGTTTTTCCTGTCGTAACAATCAAACCGGCAGCATTCGTTGCAAAGGAATTCCACTTTTTGCTTAAGTTTTTCAGGCAGGGCCATGAGCTCGGCAAAGCGTCTGTTGAGCCTGAAATCCGGAACAACATATCTGAATTCCTCACGTTTCAATTCTTCTTCAAAAGCCTTAAAATCCGTAAGCACCTTCGTTGTTGAAGAAACAAAATAGAACCCCGGATAGTTCTTTTTTATATGCTCCAGCAGAATATCCGAATATATGATAACTCCGTTCGATACCCGGCCGTTGTTTTCAAACAATGCGCATAATGAATTGCATTTTTTATCCGAAAGATGATCTTTCGTTATCAGAGAATTGCTGAAAGTAAGACGCGCGGAAATCCCGTATTCCCGCATAAGAGCTGCAACATCTTCAGGATCCTCTTCTCCGAAACCTGTGCGCCCGCCTCCCCATATGCAGTCTGCAGGAGCTCCGTATATGGATCCTATCTCACAGTCATCATAAAAATATTCCCTGCGCTCCTTAAAGAGCGGAAGGAATACTTTATACAGCTCATAAAATTCAAACAGTCCCGGAAGGTGATAATATATCTTCATTTGAGTTTCATCAATTTGCAGTTTGCTATCCCGTCTTTCCAGAAATCCGCAACGCCCCGCCCCTTTACCTGACATATTATGCTGGAATTCATGGCGCCATGTCCTACTATAAGCACATCCTTTCCTTCTGCCAGCAGAGGATCGACCGCTTCTTTAAGAAACGCTCCCGTCCTGTCAAACAGTTCCTGCATGCTTTCTGCTCCTTCGGGAGGAGTATCATAATTAGCAGGATCCATAAAAAATGTATATACGGGACTTTCCGGATGCTCAAAACAGTTTGTCTCTCCCTCGCTGCTGCCGAAACACATCTCCATAAGCCGGTCATCATATAAGATGGGAACATCCCTGCCTTTTAAAAGTATTTCTGCAGTCTGCTTAGCCCTGTTTAACGGCGAACAAAAACATACATCAAAATGTACATCCCTGTATTCTTCTGACGCTTCCTCCGCCATTTTTATACCTTCTACATTAAGGTTTGTATCCGTGCGTCCCTGAAGCTTGTGCATGTCGTTCCAGTCGGTTCTGCCATGTCGTATTATGTACAGCATGATCACTCCACCACCGTTATTATATCATTAAGCATATAATGGAACAACGGATATGATGTGTCTGCATTCTCTATGTACGCTTCCTGCAGATCCACCGTATCCGTGGGATCATCGGGATTTACACCGGTATATTTACCGCGGAATACAAAATCCGTATCCCCGCGCATGAAAAGCTCTATGGCATTATCCATGGCCTTCTGTGTATCCGGCGCTGCGATCTGCTGGTTCAGATCGATCATCTCCACCCAGCCCTTTTCAAAGCCGGCGGATGCATCTGTTCCATGGATACGGGCGGATACAACAGATTCTATCTTCTTATTTTTGGCAACTGCTTCGACAGCCGCCAGTACATAAGGTTCCCAGCATATCCTTGAAGTAACAAGTGATGAACCCGGAGCAACCTCTGACATACTCTGATTGTTTCCGACAAAATATACCGGTCTTTCTTCCGAAGCCTCCTCACATGCAATAGCAGGTCCTATGGTATCCGTATGCTGTGAGATTATCACGCATCCGTTATCGATCAGCTTCTCAGCTGTAGTCTTTTCCAGAGTGTAACTGCTCCAAGTCTGCGTATAACTTACCTGCATCACAGCCTGAGGCACTATGGATCTTACTCCCAGCAGAAAGGCAGTATAACCGGAGATGACTTCAGACGTAGGGAAAGCAGCCACAAAACCTACGATTGCCTGATCTTCGGTGATGATACCGTCCGCTATCATCTGCTTTATCTCCATGCCTGCAGCTATACCGCTGACATATCTTCCCTGGTATGCTTCGCCCTTAAAGGTATGGTAGTTTTCCGGAACGCTCTTATCACTCATATCCATATAAGAGGTCTGGCAGAACTGTGTATTGGGATACTCGGGTGCCAGCTGCATAACAAGCTCGCTGTATCCGTTAAAGAATATTATATCGCAGCCCTTATCCGCCAGATCCCTTAAAGGTTCTTCCATCTCATCATCCAGCACATTGCTGCAGGTAATAATAGTCACCCGCTCTCCGTACTGTTTTTCCACGGCATCCTTCGCAAGTGAAAAATTATAGGTATAGGGCGTGCTCTCATCATTATCATAAATAAATCCGACTTTTATATGCTCCTTTACACCCGAAAGATTCATAAGCTTTAAGCCCGCTACAAAAGCAGCCAGTATGACCAGACAGGTTAACGCAGTTGTTATATATACTCGTTTCATGACTTCTTCCCCTTCTTATGTTTCTTATTCTCTTTCTTTTCAGGAGCCTCCGCCTTATTCTCTTCCTTTTTCCCTTCAGCCGGTTCCGGTTTTACATCTTCTTTTTTCTCTTCAGCTGCCTCAGGCTTTGTATCTTCTTTTTTTACATCCTCTTTTACTTCTTCACTTTTCATCTCGGCAGCCTGGATCTTCTTATCCTCTTCCACACGGCGTCTGAGTTCTTCCTGCGCCTCCTGATCTGCCTCTGCCTGCTGAATCTCTGCACGTTTCTGGGCATATAGTTCTTCCAGATTTATTATACCTTTATCGATCAGGCGTATGAACGCATCCAGCGCATCGGGATCGAACTGTGTTCCGCGACCGCGCTGCATTTCATTCATAACATAATCCGTATCCATATGATTTCGGTAAACACGGTTGGAGGTCATTGCATCGAAAGCATCTGCCACTCCGATTATACGCGCATAGATCGGGATCTCCTCACCCTTAAGTCCATCCGGATATCCTTTGCCGTCATAACGTTCATGATGATAACGCGTTCCGTCCGTAACATGTTCTACCAGCGTAAAGTCCTTTAATATCTCTGCGCCTCGTATAACGTGGGATTTCATCAAGCCATACTCCTCATCCGTCAGACGTCCCACTTTATTAAGAACTCTGTCGGGAACGGCTATCTTACCTATATCATGCATCTGCGCGGCTTTTCGAAGATTTGAAATACCCTTCTCCTTCTGCCACCATTTGAATATACCCATCTCCTGTGCAATAAGTGCAGAATACTCTGCCACACGCATGGAATGCTGGTGTGTACGCACATCCTTGGCATCGACTGCGTTCGCTATAGCCATGACTGTTTCATTAGCCATATTCAATTTGATCTGCTGCTGGTTGAGCTGTCTCTGGACGATAAGCCAGGTAATCCATATAAGGAAAAGTGAAAGCAGCAGTATCATGTATACCAGAAAGCCCGGCTGTTCATACATCTCACCGATCTTTATGATCTCAAACTTACGCTCTTCAAGCACGCGTTCACCGGAACTGTCAAAAATCGCCAGCCGGAAAGTATAAGTACCGGCAGGAAGATTTGTATAAATGATATTGTTCAGACTATTCTGGGGAACTATGGTCCATTGCTTTTCAAACCCCTCAAGTCTATAACCCACATTAGGCTCCTGAATGGTATAGTTCAGGATCTCCGGCCCCAGCTCAATACGGTGAATCCCCTGTCCTACGGTAATAGAACCCGTGCGGTCCATAGGCTGCAGCACACCATCCAGGCGGATAGACGCCAGCTGCATCCTGTAGGAACGTATATCACTGTTATACTTATCTACGTCAATTATATATACGCCTGTATCACAGGGAAGGAACAGCTCACCATTTCCGTTGTAATAATTCCAGGAATTGGCTGTCAGCGAAGTACCCAGACCTCTGCGGGCATCCAGAAGCTCCCAGGCCAGCTCACCGCCTTCAACCAGCTCATCACGCTCCACCACATAAATACCGGCGCTGGACATAACAAACAGTGTATCTTCGTCCTTGACCCAGATATCATAATTATTGAAATACGGGAATTTATCAAGTTCACGGATGGATCCGTTCTCTTCAAGATAGCTCAGACTGTTGCTGGTTACGATGAACACGCCCTCAGACTTGGGATCCTTTACTGTACGCAGTATAACGCCGCTGCTCAGACCGTCTTCACGGGTTATCATATCTATCACTTCCCCGTCTTTGAGGACTGCTATGCCATCTCCGTCCGTACCTGCCAGGATAGTACCGTCAGCCCTTTCCGTAATGGTCAGTATCATTGAATTGATCAGTCCGTCCTCATTACGTATGGTCTTTACTATCTTGTGATCCTTTATATAGCTTATACCTGTATCACCTGCTGCCAGGATGGTACCGTCGGAAAGCCCTGTCACGATACGCGCACGGCTTCCGAAGCTGCCGTCATCAGCGTTGTACGTCCAGGATCTGCCATTGGGCGAAAACTCCATCAGACCATTGCCGTAAGTACATACCCAGAGATGGTTTTCAGTATCCACATACATGCAGCGGATACGTCTGCCTGTCAGTTCTGCGGTAAGATCATTTTCTATCTGACGGCGGCAGTTTTTGTCAACCACATCCAGCCCCTTATCCGTACCGATGTAATAGCAGTTCTGCCATGCAACGATGGCATTGACCACCCTGCGCTCCATTCCCACGGCACTGTATACATCCTTGAAAGGAGATTTTGCCAGACGCAGAAGTCCAAGTCTGGAAGAAGTAAACCAGAGATTACCCTGGTAATCATAAAGCATATTATCGATGGAATTGTTAAAATCATTTGTATTAAGAAGGTGATAACCATCTGAATCTATGTAAGATACACCGCTGTCCGTAGAAAGGAAGAGCGTACCGTCACTTATATAATTCAGATTATTGATGCTGTTAACATCCTTACAGGTCGTAATATCAAGCTGCTTAAGATCATCTCCCGAAACATCAAAACTATATATATTATTAGTGGAAGACCCGACCATCAGCGTTCCGTCCGGTGCAAAAGCACAGCAGTTGAAAAGCTCCTGATCGTCAGGCAGCTGAAGGGAAGTTAAGACGTTTCCGTTTTTCAAAAGGAAAAGACGACCGTCAGAAGCAATAGTCGCCACATGCCCATATTCATCGGCAGTAATGTTGTCGGCATAATTCACTTCTTCCAGGGTATTTGCAGCCTTAAGGCCATTGTTCATAACCAGGATCTGCATGCTGCCTGTGGTACCCACATAATAATATCCATCCGTTGCACGGATAATGCAGCGCACGGAATTTGAAGGGAGTCCGCTGTTCTGGTCAAGTACATTTACCACCTTTTCACGGATCACAATAGAAAGACCGTTATCATTTGTTCCGATCCACAGACGGCCTTCTTCATCAACATACAGGCAGTTTACATTCTTAACGGATTCATAATCATCCACCCATCTGAATTCACGGCCGTTATATCGGTAAAGCCCCGCATAGGTACCTATCCAAAGAACGCCGTCATTGGTCTGCGCGATATCATTTGCTTCACCGCAGGGCAGACCGTTATTGCTGCTGTATACGGTCTGTACATAATCGTTATAATCGGGCGTATCATTCAGTGAACCCGCCTCTGCCTTAAGTGGTGCGAAAACAGATGAATATAAGGAAACGAATAAGAACAGCGCGGTACCTGCTATCCCTCCGGCCTTTATCCCGGCTTCCTTATTCTCTTTTATCCTGTCATTCTTCCTCATATGCCGTATCAGGATAACGATATAAACCGCAGCTATGGTAAGCACCTTATCGGCAAATTCGATCGCCAGCTGCCCCAGCATATAACAAAAGAAAGGCGTCAATCCCTTCTCTTTAAAATAACTTATAACACCGTCGCCCCATTTATTACCGGTAAGTCCGTGATCAAGGATGATATTAAGAGGTACAGATACAACAAGAGCAACCACCATGCATAAGGTGGCTGCTAACATAAAGCCGTAGAAACGATCGAACCACTTCTTGCGTGCTGCAACACCAACAATGATACCAAGAGCGATACTGGTGAGTGAATAAGCTGCAGAAAAATTATTGACCACGGAATAAGCTAAATTTCCGGTCAGACCTACAATAGCGCCGCAAACCGGTCCCCCGACATAGGCGCACAGCGCCGTACCGAAAGAATCTGACCAGAGCGGTAATTCAAGCCAGACAGCTATAAGCTTGCCGCCCAGATTAAGACCCACACACATTGCAACAAAAAGAACGACCTGCCAGGTCTTCCACTTTTTCATCTGTTCGATCTCCTCCCCGCATCATGCACGATAATTATAGCAAAGTGAATACAGACTGTAAATCTGCCTTATCAGAGCATGTTCTCAAGAAGCCTTTTCTTTTCCTCTATTTTTTCAAGATACTGAGTATAATCAGCTTCGGATCTGCTGCGCAGAAGCTCGACCATCTCGCTTACCGGCTCACATACAGGAGTCAGCGCCAGATTTGCCAAAACTCCTTTAAGCTTATGCGCTGCCTCAAAAGCAGCGTCCGGATCATTCGCCTCCACTGCAGCCCTAAGCTCCTCAAAACCTTTATCCTTTAAAACCTTATCCACCAGTTTCAGGTAAAAGGCCTCGTTATTCATGCACCTTGCCAGTCCCTCATCAACGTTAGCTCCGTATTCCTTAAGCCCTTCTACTGTGATCATCCTTATGCCTCCTGTTTGATAAACTTTTCAAAGTCCTCCGGCGGAACGGGCTTTGAAAAATAATAACCCTGAATGAGCTGGCATCCCATCTTCTTAAGTGCCTCCAGCTGGGACTCATCTTCCACGCCTTCAGCTACTGCCGGCACTTTCAGGAAATCTGCGATCTCCATTACCAGTTCAACAAGCTTGCGGCTTTTTTCATCCTTGTTCATATTCCTTATGAAACTCATATCTATCTTGAGCACATCAATAGGAATGGTGGTGATCATATTAAGTGATGAATAACCCGTTCCGAAGTCATCCATCTCTATCTTAAACCCGCGGGCGCGCAGTTTATCAGCCACGTCAGTGAGTCCTTTTGCATCATCTGCATAAGCAGACTCCGTTATCTCCAGCATCAGATCGGAGACGTTGATACCGCTTTCCTCGATTATTTCAATAAGCCCGTTTTCAAGTTCCGGATCATAGATATCAACCCTGGAAACGTTGACCGAAACAGGAACGGTAACGCCAAACTTATCTCTCCATTTCCTTATCTGGGATGCCGCCTCACGCCATACATAATGATCGAGCTTCTGTATAAGACCGTTGCTCTCAAACAGAGGAATGAACTCACCGGGACTGATCATCCCCAACTCGGGATGCTTCCATCTTATGAGTGCTTCCGCACTTCTCAGTTCCGGTTTTTCCGACTGTATCCCATACTTAGGCTGATAAAAGACTGTCAGATTTCTGTTTGCTATCGCGTCATCTATATCATGTATTAGTCTTTCATGGAAAAGATCGGCATCATTCAGTTCCTTGCTGTAGAAATTAACCTCCCTGGTATAGTCCCCTCTTATGCGGTCACAGGCAAGCTTTGCATGGTCGAACCTTTCATCGATGGAAATCTGCTTATCAACGTTCTGATAAACGCCTGCCCTTATACGTATCTTCGAAATATGCGAATACTTTTCCAGTTCATCGGAAAGCCCTGTAAAAAGTCCGTCGTAACTGTCCCGATGATCCACATACAGATAGAAATAGTCCGCATCCGGCCTGCAGCCTATGTACATTCCGCTGCCAAATATCTGCATCAGGGCATTTGCGATCTTCTTCAGTATCTCATCACCCATATCACGTCCGAACATTTCATTTATCATATGGAAATGATCGACATTAAGCACTATCGCGTCGTCCGATGAGATTTCATCATAATCATCAGCCTGTCTTACATATTCATGGAAAAACTCCCTTGTAAAGAGTCCGGTCAGCTCATCCTTTTCCGCACTGCGGATTATGCTCTTATCCTCATAAAGCTGTATGATCCTCTCACATCTGGCTTTTATGACTTCCGGGCTGTCATAGGGCTTGGTTATAAAATCGTCGGCCCCCTGTTTTATGCTGCTGACCTCGGCAGGTTTTTCGGAGGTCATTACTATCACGGGAATACCGGACAGCATTTCATCAGCCTTTATCTTTCCCAGTAATTCTTCGCCGCTCATCACGGGCATAAGCAGATCCAGCAGTATGAGCGAATACCGTACCTTTTTCTCATGGAGCATTTCCAGAGCCTGTGCCCCGTTTTCCGCATAAGACACCGCATAATCGTCCTGCAGCATGTTTCCCAGGATTTCCCGGTTTATCTCCTCATCTTCAACAATAAGAATACGTCGTTTCAACCCTTTTGAATACGCAAAATCACTCATTTGGCACCTCCGCATCAGTATAAGTCTTTTATGCCCTTAATATTACTATTTTACCATAAAAAAAGGCCGTGCAACAGAAAATTTCTGTTACACGGCTTAAGTGTTTTTTTCCGCCTATTTCTCGCTGTAAAACTCTATATCATCAACGGTTCCCCAGCCTTTGGCCGCACCTTTCACGGATACGCCCACAGTCACGCTTTCACCATCGGACACCTCGATACCGCCTATCTCCATGCGCTGCCAGTGCTGCCAGCCATCCGGTGTTGCAGGCTCCGAAGTATAGGTCTTATCCCCCGCCTTCACATACAGCACTATCTCGGGCGAAGATCCCAGATCCCCACCCTGGAAATTAGCAACTGCAGCATATTTCCCGGCGCTCAGGGTCTTTGTCACAGTCTGCTCAACTGTGAAATCCAGCTCCTGTGTCGAATAGCAATGGAAAGCCTTCTCCCCGCTCAGCGCATCCGAAGCTTTGGTCTGGATATCCGTCGAATCACCGCTGCCCTTGTCGCTGACCGCCCACATGGACGCGTCTGCATCCTCAAAACTGAAATTATCAAGATAATTGATGTTCATTATCTTAACCTTTGCTGTTATGCTGTCGCCGTTTGATATGGTCCCGGGCACCTCGTATACCCCCGCCGCATTTACATCCACGCCGGACACATCCCAGTCAACAGCCAGGTCTTCCGCTGCTGCCGGATCGTTATAATATACGCCGACGGCTGCAGGCATAACCAGCTGATCGCCTATGCCGCTCTCGATATACACATCTTTATAAGCCAGCACCTCAAGGGGCGCATTTGCACCGTATTTAAGCCACTTAAATACATTCAGTGAGGCAAGCGCTTTTCCGTCATGGTCAAACATGGCCTGGTTGTCCCATGAACAGCCTCCGTAATAAACGCCTGCATCCAGGGGATCGTAATAAGTGGAATAACTGCTGGCCCATCCGGATCCGTACTGTTCCCATTTGGCTTTATTGCTCTCATAGTCGCTGCCTACCGGCACCCAGGCACCTTCCCAGTAGAAAAGGCCCATAGCTCCTGCATCCGCAGCATAAGCTGCAATATCCCTTATGCACTTTGCCTGTCCCTGTACACCGGCGGGATAGCCGTCCAGGGCGTCTTCCCCTGCAACGGAATTGCCGAAGGCATCCCCGTCTTCACCGGTCCAGAGGTAAGCAGTCTCAAAGATGCAGGTATCCTTACCGTAGGTCTGCTTTATCTGTTTCAAAAGAGAATTCATATTCTCCATGGTCCCGTGCCAGTAGGGATAATAGGATACTCCGAAGATATCGTAATCAACGCCGCTGGTACTTAACAGATCAGCACGTCTTATGGTTCCCTCAGGGTCATCCAGCGCAGTGTAATGCACGGCAACTTTGATATTCTTATCCGCTGCCCTTACGCCCGCAGAAGCCGATTTAAGCAGTTCCATGATGGCCGCCTGATCGTATACGCCGCACATACCGTTATTTATCTCGTTTCCGATCTGCACGATGCCTATATCCGCGCCGGCCTTCTTAATGGACTTGATGCTTTCCTCCGTAAATTCACGTATCAGCTCCGCCTTTTCCTGCGCATCTTTCCTGGCCCATTTGGTGGGGGCGTACTGCTTTTTGGGATCTGCCCAGAAATCGCTGTAATGGAAATCCACTAAAAGCTTCATGCCGCATTCCGCTGCGCGCTTTCCGATCTTTCCGGCTTTTTCCACATCACAGTTTCCGCCGCCGAAGCCGTTTCCGTTCTCATCATAAGGCTCGTTCCAGACACGCACGCGTATATAATTGATACCGGCATCCGCAAGTATCTCGAATACATCCTTTGCATTACCGGCTTCATCCTTATAGACTACGCCGCTTTCTTCCTCAGCTATCACCGACGATATATCCATACCTTTGATGAAATCATCCGGTATCCCTTCAACTGGAGCCACGAATACCGCTGCATCTTCTGCCCCGGTCGGTAAAACGGGAGTGTATTTTTGCTTTACACTCCCGCACGCCGTTAACATCAGTATGGAACCCGTCAGCATCATGACCGATACTAACTTTTTATTCATACTATCATCCTTTCGTTGAACCGCTTGTTACACCTTCAACATAATACTTCTGCATTATCACGAACAGTATAGATATAGGTATCGATATCAGTATGCCGCCTGCACAGAACTGTGAGAAATACCTGGGCAGGTTCTCCTTGCTGAGCATTCCGTAAAGTCCTATGGCTATGGTGTAATTCTTCACATCATGTCCCAGCATAAGCTTTGCGAATACAAAGTCTCCCCAGGGGATCAGGAATGATGCGATTATCTGATATACCACTATGGGGCGGCATAGAGGGAATATAATCTGCATGAACACGTCAAACTCCGATGCTCCCTCAAGCTTTGCCGCTTCGCGCAACGAAGCCGGTATGGTATCCATATATCCCTTAACGATCAGATACCCCAGACCGGAACCTGCCGAATAAACAACTATCATACCTATGTGGCTCTCTGTCAGGCCTATGGATTTCATTATGAAATACACGGCTATCATCGAAAGCACGCCGGGGAACATATTGATGACCATCGTCAGTCTCATGAGTCCCGCCCTGCCTTCAAAGCGGCAGCATGCAAATGCATAACTTACCATAAGCACGAATATGGTGGAGATAACACAGGTAAACGCTGCTATTATCAGTGTGTTAAAGAACCAGCGCAGATACATTACGGCACTGTTGGACTTAAACAGGTTAAAGAAGTTTGCTATCGTCCATCCTTTTGACGGGAAGAAGTGAGCATAGTTGATACCGGGATCCTTATTAAACGCCGATACCAGCAGCCAGAGTATGGGTGCCAGCCATATGATCGACAGTATTGCCAGAAGCAGGTTCTTCAATACTGCTCCTATCATACGCTTTCTTCTTACGCCAACGCTTCTGGTCTGTATAACATTGACCTGCATCTTACCGGGTTTGGAGGTTTTGTTTTCGTTTGTTTCACTCATAACTGATAATCCTCCTCTTTATTTCCTTTCATCAGTCTGCTGTATGATACCAGCGTAAATGCGATACAGATGATGAATACTATGATACCTATAACAGACGCCATCTTGTAGTTATAATCTTCATTAGTCAGACGGAACAGCCAGGTTACCAGAAGGTCTACTTCCTTTGCACTGGAGTTAGCCATCTTCATATCGCTTGTAATGTACAGATCCTGTGTAAGCAGATATATAACGTTAAAGTTATTGATATTACGTACAAAGTCGGTGATCAGCGCAGGTCCCTGCACAACCAGGATGTACGGCACAATTATCTTCCAGAAGATCTGCCACTTGCTTGCGCCGTCGATCCTTGCGCTCTCTATCTGATCCTGGGGAGCATTCATAAGAACGCCTGTAGCTATCAGCATCTGATAAGGAACACCCACCCAGATATTGATGAGGATTATCATGAACTTGGCCCAGCCTACGGAACCACCCGAAAGGAACGGTATATAACTCATATTCGGCTTGACCAGGCCTATGTTCTTGAAAAAATCCAGCAATCCGGCATTTGTTGCCAGTGTATTCACTATACCGTCATCCCTGAAAAAGTTACGCATCAGAAGCAGGGTTACAAACTGAGGTACAGCGATAGTGATCATAAAGAAGGTACGCCACATCTTGGGATATATAACGCCCTGGGAATTGATCAGAACCGCAAGGGCGATACCGCCGATAAAGCAGGTGAAGGTTGCAACAACCGCCCATACAAAGGTCCATGATACTATCTTTCCGAAAGCGTAGCCAAAGGTGATCGACATTCCGCCGCTGGAGAACAGAGTCCTGAAATTCTCAAATCCTACCCAGCTGAGCAGTGAATTGGGAGGCATATGATCCTTATCATAATTGGTAAATGCCACCGCTATCAGCACGAACAGCGGAAGGACGTTCATAAGGATCACGCCTAAAGTAGGCAGGGTAAGCAGGGTTCTGTGGAAATTGCTTCCTATATAAGTCTGCAGTTCCTCAAAGAAGTTGTTTATGGGCTTTCCCTGTTCTTCCCTCAGCTGTAATTTATATACTTCTTTGATATTATGGATATACCATAGGATAAACACAAACAGTGTAAAGAGTGCCGTGATACTGGATATCAATATCAGAAATGAATTATCGTAATCATTAACTATGTTCTTACCTGTTGCAGGATCAAACACCATCTCAAGCTGTACGGTTCCCAATGTTCCGAAGTCCGCAAGATTGGGTACAGCCCAGAATACCAGCAATAAAATATACAGTATCTCCACCACAGAAATGATGATACCCTTCATCAGCTGTTTTCTTGCAAAGAAACCGAATCCCATAAGTATCAGTGACAGCTTAACAGCCTTATCACCCTTCGCAACTGCGGTTCCAAAATCCTTAAAATACTTTACAAAGGTCTTTCCAAAGGTCGCTTTTTCTTTTTTTCCGTATGATCTGGACTTTTTTTTCTTCATATCCTATCCCTCTTTTGTCAAAGAAAGCCCCACATGCCTTTTGTTTATAGACATATGGGGCTTTGAAAACCTTATCGGCCGGATAAACTTACGGAGCAGTGATACCTGCTACTGCCTCGTCAAGCATACCCTGAATATCGGAAACGGTACCTTCTGAAAGGTTCTTTCCAAGAGTTGCTGCAGGATCCCAGAAGTTGCCGCCTATACGCTGAGGCTGTGCAAACTTTGTCTGCTCGCTGATAGCTGCGATATCTGCAGAAGCCTGAACCTCAGGTGATGCTGCAGCATTGGAGTTTGAAGGACCCCAGCCTACTTTTTCAAAACGTGATTTCTGGGCATCCTCATTGGTAAGGTACTCAGCAAGTACCATAGCCCAGCCTACGTTCTCTGAATGAGGGTTAACACCAACCAGCTTACAGCTGAAATATGAGTTCATCTGATAGGTCTGGCCGCCTGCGGTAAACTCGGGAAGCTTTGCTGCACCGAAGTTTGCGCCCCACTCTTCCTGAAGTGCGGAGGAGTTCCAGATACCGTTTACTACTGCTGCATAAGTACCTTCCTTAACGCCGGTAACTGCCGAACCGTCATCGGTGATATTTGCTACGGTTCCTTCTGCACAGTAATCCATTATAGCTTTTGCTACATCAGGGCCTGCACCGGTATTCCAGTTGCAGGTATTTGCGCCTGAATCGGTAAGATATGCATCAAGGCCTGCGCCTGCAAACCAGCCGTACAGATACCATGCATTACCAAACTCAAAGCCGATCTTCTTTCCTGCTGCCTTTGCCTTTGTTACCATGGTATCAAGGCTCTTTACATCATCCTCTGAGAAAACGGACTTATCATAGAAAAGATAATAGGTGTTGTCTGCTGTCATAGGATATGCATAAAGCTGGCCGTTAACAGTTGCGGCGTCAACAGCACCTGCTGCGTTTGCAGCCTTTACATCATAGGTATATCCGATCGACACTGCCTGAAGAGCTCCTGCGTTAACAAGCTCGGTTATCTGGTCATCTGCAAATGAATAAACATCTGCTGCTGCGGTGATATCGGTAAGCACGGTGTCCTTTGCGGTTGATTCGGACTCTGCACCAAGAGTGATATCAAAGTTTACTGATGAATACTGTGCCTTAAATGCATCGATGAGTTCCTGTGTGTGATCCTGTGCCTCGGTAACATCAGATGCCCATACGGTAAGCTTTACAGTTCCGCTGGTTGCATCGATAAGGCTCTGCAGGGGATCGGCTGTCGTGCCTGATGCACCGCCTTCGCTTCCGCCATTGTTCTTGCCACTGTCGCAGCCTGCAAGCGCAGCCGTGCACATTGTCATTGCCATGAGTAATGCGATAACACGTTTTTTCATTATTTGTTCCTCCTCTTTTAATGTGAACACCTTAATGCTATTAGCGCAAGCGGTTGTTCATAGTGTAACTATAAACCTGCGCTTTTTAATTGTCAACACATTTATTGTGTCGATGCCTTCAGTATCACTTCATACCCAAGCAGGGTTCTTTCAGGTACTTCGTTTCCTTCGATCATATCCAGCAGTATACTGCAGGCTTTTTCCCCAAGTTCCATAGGGTCGTACTGCAGTGAAGTGACCGCCGGCTGTATGCCTTCCAGCATCCTGCTGTTATAGAAAGAAGCCACTTTGATGCGTCCGGGTATATCTACGCCGTCCCTGCGGAGCTTGCTCATAACGTAAAAACATATATAATCGTCTTCACATATTATGCAGTCCGCGCCGTCGGAAAGCGCCGATTCTACAGCTCTCTCTATATCCGCAACGTTTGAGCAGTTAACATATTCGTTATGCTTTACGGAACCTATACCGGCTTCAAAGCCCTTTCTTCTGGTCTCATTTACAACCTTGCCCCTGTCACCGCCGATAAGGGAGACAAATCTGACATTCTTCATCCTTATTATGGACGAAAGTTCGCTGCAGGCTGCCAGATGATCGTTATCAACCTGCACCACGCCCTTTACCTCGGTACTTCCTACCACCACAAAAGGCAGCTTTTTCTCTTTTAAATATGCTATTGCCGGATCTTTCCGAAGGCTCTGGCCCAGTATCACACCGTCAACCTTCTGATTCTCGACTATACGCTTAAGACCGCTGATATTATTGCCGTTTACCGCGCCGATAAGCACATCGGAATCCTTCTTTGCTGCAACATCAATAACGCCCTGCATGCAGCGCTGAAAGAAGGAAAGAGATGAAAGCTCGCTGTCCCCGGGGATGATCCAGCCTATATTATAGCTGCGGGACTGTGCCAGTCCCCTGGCCCGGGGATTGGGTTTAAAGCCAATGGCATCAATATAGTCCAAAACCCTTTTACGGGTTTCGGCACCAATACGCCCTTTTCCGGAGATGGATCTGGATACGGTTGTCTTGGATATACCCAGCTCTCTTGCGATATCATCAATGGTAAGCGTTTTGTTTAAATCTTCCATTATCAGGTCCTTTGCATAAAGTATTTGAAGATCAGTATAAGCAGATGAAGTATGGATTTGCGCAAACGGTTGCGTAATCTTAATTAAAATATAGGTTCTTTACTGTTTTTTGTCAAGGATATTTTTCCGGCACTCTTTGTAAATGCCGAGGCGCTCAGGATGACAGTGGAGCCAAGCCGTGATATAATCATTAACATTATGGACGATAAAAAAGAGAAAAAACATATATCATCTTATCTGAAAACCGTACTGATAATGACCGCTGCTATCATTATTCTGTCACTGCCTGCGCTTTCATCGGATCTCTGCGACTGGTATAATGATAATATCTACGGCATATTATGCGACGCCATCAGCCATGTCACGGCTCTGTTTCCTTTTGCAGTAGGTGAGATAATGATGTATATCGGTGCGCTTATGCTGGTGGCAGCCGTGATCATATTGCCTTTACTGATCTTTCTTCATAAGAAGACCGGATACCGCAGGTTCTGCGGCACATACTTTAAGACCCTCTCAATAGTTTTATTGAGCGTGATCCTGGTCTATATTCCCACCTGGTTTATTCCCTTTAACGGCAGTATTCTTGGGCAGGGTAATCCCGGACTCAGGACAGAATATTCCCTGGACGAAGTAAGAGCACTGGTGCAGTATTGCGCAGACGGCGCCAACGCTGCCGCAGAAGAGATCTACATAGCAGAAGACGGAACTGTAGAGTTCTATTCTCCCGAAAAGATCAGTGAGATGGCTGCCGACGCCATGCGTGATCTGGGCAGCGAATTCGGACGCCTGAAGGGCTATTATCCGCCTGTTAAAGTTGCGATCTGTTCCGATATCTTAGACCGTATGAACATAGGCGGATATAATTATCCCTTTACCATGGAGCCCACACACAACCGTTATGTTTCCCCCCTTTTCCAGGCATTGCTGGACTCACATGAATATGCGCATCACAAAGGCTACTATCAGGAAAACGAAGCAAATCTCTTAAGCGAACTGGCGCTCACCAAAAGCGATGACCCTTACCTCAGGCTGGCAGGCTATTACGAAATGTATGAATACCTTTATTTTGAATTAATTGACAATGAAACTGTGGTGCTGGATCAGATGATAGCCGCCGGGGAAGTCACCTATCCCGAAAAGATAAATTCAAAAGAAACGGCCCGGGAAGCCATGCGGATCTGGGAAGAGATCTTCGGTCCTGAACCGGAATTAAGCGACCGCGTATATTATATTCACGAGGCCGGTCAGCAGGTAGAACAACAGATTTACGAAGAAGATGAACATGTTATAGACGATATGCCCGCCGTAGATGAGCTGATAAGCGATACAGCCAGCCAGGGCTGGAAGATACAGGGCGATATAATACAGGAAAACACCTACAGCGGCGTGGTACTGCTTCTGCTGCAGTATTTCTATGAAAATAAATGAGGGCAGCGGGTGCTGTCCTCATTTGTCATCACTCACGTTCAACAGTTTCCATGAGTCTTAATTTGTGCAGATTCATTACATGCATGCGGTCGATCTTTGCTTTTATCTCTTCATCCCCGCAGACGCCTGTTAAGATATAATCATCAAGGCAGTCATAGGTAAAGCCGATCTTATCCTCATCGCTCAATCCGCACAGGCCATCTGAGGGGACCTTATAGATCAGCTCCTTCGGAACTCCCAGCACTTCACCTATAGCACGTACTTCACGAACCGTGTAATTCTGGAAGAGAGATACATCTCCTGCAGCATCGCCGTACTTGGTACTGTAGCCTATATAATCTTCGGAACGGTTACAGGTATTTATCACCCTGCCGCCGAAAGGAAGAGACTGTGCCACCGCGTAAAGCGTAGCCATGCGGATCCTGGGCGGAGTATTAATCTTTGCATCATTTCCCATTTCCTGCTTAACAGGCTCACCGTTAATACCGGTGGCTTCCAGGAAGGCACTCTTAAAGCCGTCAGTAGCCGCCTTTATGTTGATGATGCGTGCGTTGATCTTAAGGAATTCGCATACTTTTTTTGAATCTTCAATATCAGCCTGCTCCCCATCCGGCATCAGCACACCGTATACACGCTCCGGTCCCAAAGCTTCGCATAATACAGCGGCAGCTATTGTAGAATCCTTGCCTCCGGAAATCCCTATCACGGCACCGGCCTTGGGTCCGTTCTTCTCAAACCACTGCCTGATCCAGTTAACGATACGGTCTTTTTCTTTTACGGCATCAAATTCTTTTGCCATACTCATCACCTCACTACTGTCTGGTCATATTTCATACGCCAGTCGATGCATCGTTTAAGATACTTAACATATTCGGGATTCTTGCACATTCCCTTTCCTTCAACATCGGAAATCTTAGCAACATCCTGTCCGTTGCAGGCTGTTGTCTTCATTACAATGTTAAGCGGTTCAACATCGGTGTCATTTGCAAGATATGTTCCGATACCGAATGCAACCTTTGCCCGTCCCTGGAAATGTCTGAATATCTTATCCGCGCGCTCAAAATCAAGGGAATCGGAGAACAGCAGGGTCTTGGTCTTTGCATCTATTCCCAGCTTCTCGTAATGTGCCAGCATTTTCTCGCCCCACTCGAAAGGATCGCCGGAATCATGGCGCACGCCGGAGAAGAGGGTGGAATAAGTCAGCTGGAAATCACGCAGGAAACAGTCGGTGGTGATCGCATCCGTAAGAGCGGTACCGTTCAGCACGCCGTATTCCTTAACCCATGCTTCAAGAGCAAACCAGTTGGAATATGCGGGATTATGCTTGTGATTGCCCTGACCTACACACATGATCCATTCATGAGCCATGGTGCCTACAGGCTTTACGCCAAATTTCTTTGCCAGAAATACATTGGAAGTTCCCACAAAGATGGTCTTGCAGGTCTTATCCTTGTTGAGCTCGGAAAACTTCATAACAGCCAGCTCCTGCGCCTCTGCCGAAAGCCTTCTGCGCAGTCCGAATTCGGAGAAAACGCCCAACAGATACTTCCCTTCTTTTACCATGTCATACTTTGCGTCCAGACGCTCCTTAAAGCTCTTTATCAGCTTGTCATAATCATGTGCCATGCGGAAATATACTTCGTTGACTATGGCAAGAGTAGGTATCTCATACATCGAAGTGTTGAGCCAGGTTCCCCTGGTCTCTATTGCCAATCCGCATTCAGCCTTATCGGTGATCTCGAAGTCCTCATATCTGGGTCTCCAGAGACGGAGGAAATCTATATATGAACCCTTGAACCATTCTATCTTATCCAGGTATTCAAGCTCTTCTTCGGTGAAACGCAGATCGCAGTATGCCTTTAACTGCTCCCTTATCTCCTCCCGCATCTCATGGGTAAAATGAACATCCGTATTTCTGCACTTAAAAGACCAGGTAGTCTTGTAATCCGGGAACTGATGGTAGATAGCCTGCCCCATGCTGAATTTGTAAAGGTCTGTTTCCAGTAAGCTTTCGATGATAGGTTTAAGTTTCATTTTTAATTTCCTCCGTTTCTTTTATAAGATCCTTCGCTTCGCTCAGGATGACACTGTATCAGCTTCGCTCAGGATGACATGTTTCCTAAATAATATCTATCTGTGCCGTTGCCATTGCATCCAGCGCGGTCTGATGTGTATCGGGAGTCACGCAGGCGCACAGGTCTTTAAGTACAGCTACTCTTACGTCCGCATCAAAGGCTTTTATCAATATAGCATTGCTGAGTACGCAGATACCGGTGCATACGCCGCAGAGATATATCTCTTCATAGCCTTCTTTTGCGATCACTTCCGCCAGTTCCTTCGAACCGAATACAGGCTTTTCAAAAGTCTGCTTCGCCTTAATTTCTGCAAGCGCATCTACGATCTTCCAGCCTTCGCTGCCCTTTACGCAGTGCTTTACGGGAAGCCTTTTTCCCTCCTGGGTATCAAGGTAATCATCCTTGTGAGTATCCATAGTGAAATAGATATCTCCGTCAAAAGCATCGGCATAAGCTTTGATCTTTGGCGTTACTTCCTGTGCCTCTTTGGTTCCCAGGCAGCCTGTAACAAAGTCATTCTGCATATCTACGATTATAAGCGCTTTCTTCATATCAACACCTCCCTATCCCATAAATTCATATAATTCCGCAGGCTTGCGTCCTGCACCTTCACTTTTTTTACACTTATCCTTTACGATCCCCGACGTAAGCCAGTTACGCATAAAGGACTTTCTGAAATTCGCCGTATCCAGTGATCTGTTCTTGATGCTCTCGTATATGAGCTTAAGCTCGTATATCGTAAAGGAAGAACTGTCTTTTAATAGTGAAAAAGCATCCGGTTCGTAATCAATCCTGTTCCTCAGTCTTTTGATGGCCAGCTCGATTATGTTTGCATGATCGAAAGCCAGGTCGTCTTTTGATATCACCTCACTGCCGTTTGTAAAATTCAGTCCGTCGATATCGTAACGTATCTTGAAAAGCTTAGCATCTTTTGCATCATCTCCCGCTTCGAAACACAAGGTCGATTTGGGTACCAGCGCTGTGTATACCACCGATATCACATGCATCCTGGGATCGCGGTCTGGATCCCCAAAGGTGTAGAGCTGCGTCAGCGGTATATCCTTAAGTCCCGTTTCTTCGAACAGTTCCCTGCGGGCTGTATCGTCTATCGACTCCTTACCGGTTTCAAGAAAGCCTCCGGGTATAGCCCAGTGATCCTTGTAGGGAAAGCCTCCTCTTTTTATAAGCAGGATGCAAAGCTCATCATCCTCATCCATTGTAAAGACCACTATATCTGCTGTGACTGAAGGTTTTTTATACCTGTCCGGATCATAGGACTCTAAGAATTCAAGTTCTTCTTTTGAACAGTTTTTCTTGTAATCTTTCATCAAAGCTCCTTATGGTGTTTTGTACTATCGTTATAATAGTACATCACACCATATATGTCAAGAGTATTTTTTACCATTTTGAAATTTTAGGGGCCTGTATCTTAGTTTTCTTTATGAAAATGGCCGTACCAGGAACCATAGGTGCCGTCGGTATAAACATAAGAGACAAACAATTCTATCTTATTATGGGCGTGGCATACCACGGAATATGCCTGCTCCGAAGGATCGTCCGGCACTTCAAAATAAGGTCCTTCGTAATAGGGACCGTCATCTGTTATCCACTCTGCCGTCTCTGTATCTGCAGTACCGTCATACCTCACCCATGTCATTTCAGCCGTCTTATCGCTGATCGTAAAGGTATAAGATTCACCTGAATCTTCGGGGACCATCTTTTGCCCTTCAACGGAGAGATAATCACATACCCATACACCCTGTATATCTTCTAAACTGACCCCTCCCTGGTTCCAGGCACTGGAGGTCTGGCAGTTCATATAGTATGTAACGGCTCCGGTATCTCTCATGTCGCTGAGATCCATCATGCAGTAATCAAGTGTAAAGAGATTGTATGCCAGGCGCCAGCCGAAATCCTCATCGGGATTTCTGTATGTTCTGGCTCTTAATGCAAATACCTTATCGCCGCTCTTAAAAGCTTCCTGCAGGAAATACCAGTCAGCATAATCATAAGCATCGGAATCATCAAATTCCGGTACCTGCGTGAATTTTTCATATACTGTCTCATAATCTTTGGGTCCGGTGTAACAGATCAGATCTCCGCCGCTGCCATCCAGTATATCTACCTCATCAGGCGCATGTTCATCCCAGAGAATATGACCTGTTTCATCTGTATAAAGGCTCTTTTCATAAGGATCCTCATCATATGTAGCCACTGACTTAAGACTGCCGCTGCTTTCCGAATCTCCCGCAAATATCCTGCTTGCATTAAGGAAATGCGCCGATCCGTCATAATAGCCGTAGGCCAGCGCAAATTCACTGCCGCTGCTTGTAAAACCGTAAAACTCCGGAGAAAGCGGATATACCTCGCCCTCATACTCCGGTATCTCCCCAAGGATCCCTCCACTCTCCTCTATACCCAGGGAAAAGATCTTAGTAATGTCTTCATCTTCATCATAATAACTGGCTATCAGGTTATTTCCCGCAAAGCCCAGAAAACGCTGGTACATACCGGCAGCGGCTTCTAAACGACCCACAGTAGAAATACCGTCCGTGATGCTTATCTCGGGCTGGTCTATAGCAGAATTATGGTTACTGCTTATTGCGACGCAGGTACCGTCATCCGATACTCCCAATACCGAAGCATAATAATACTTTGATTTCACGCTGCCGTCCGGCGTTATCAGAGTACAGTTGCCGTCACCGTCATTAAGAAGGAACCCTTTATCCGTTGCATACAGCGCCCCTGTACCGTTCACCGTACAAAGAGTTTCGGTCTTATCTGCTTTAATGTCATAATACATCAGCTCAGATGTGTATTCCGGGTTATCATCCCCGCAAAAATAAGTCCCGTTCTGGGTGCGTTCCAGGGCAAGCGGATCAAAGTTCCGAAAATACAGCCTGTCACCGACACGTACCATCAGATGTCCGTTATTTGCCACTTCGCCATTGGCAAAATAATCATACCATTCCCCATTTTCCCTCTCCACCTGGGGAGGGACATCGGGCACCTCGGGCGTAGGTGCTGCATCCGGATCCTCCTGCTTTGTGGGCGTGGGTGTTTCTCCCTCATAATTCCCCCTGCTGCCGGTTTCCGTCCCGGTACATCCGGCCAGCATTATCCCGCTCAGCAATACGGCCCCCATGCGTGTAAGTGTCTTTTTCATGTTCATTTCCTCCAACATTTCCCTGAATTATTTATCAAGCTTTTCCCTGTTTGATCAAAGCCTTATTCTCATACATTCTCTTATCAGCCAGTTTATACACTTCCTGGAAAACCCTGCCTTCTTCATTCCCGGTATGCAGATCATCCGTAAGCTCTTCACCCTTTTGCGCGAACCCGCTGGCATATACTATCTTTATCTCATCACGCTCACGGTTCTTCTTTTCACATTCATCTTTAAGCTTTCTCATGAGCGCCTCATGATCAGCCTTATCCATATCCGGATAAACTACGATGAATTCGTCGCCACCCATCCTGGCTACAACTCCCGCCTTGGAAAACACGGATTTCAAAAGTCCGGCAAAATCGGTCAACAGCCTGTCGCCCTCCGCATGACCGTACTGATCATTGGCCTTCTTCAGATCATTAAGATCAAAGTTCACTATGCCGAAGCTTCTGTTTTCGTTAAGCAGCTGCTCTTCCAGTTCATTGATCTTCTGACGGTTAAACAGCCCCGTCATGATATCCTCATACGCTATCTTCTCCAGGGCCTCGCTCCTGGCCTCTGCCCTGAATGTCTTTTGCTGGGTATTAAAGAAATCGATTATGATGGATAAAGCAAATACATAAAGACCGATAAGCATGATGCTTTCAAAATCCTTATTCTGGACATTTACGTATTTAAAATACATATAACGCCCAAATTCAACAAGTCCCGTGGCTACCAGCACCACAGTACCTGCCAGCATCTCCTTATGGATGACTTCCCTGCGGATCACCTGCTTTATGCTCATAAGCATAATATAGACAAGGGCCAGTGCAATAAGTATATGCCCCACCGTCAGCACTTTCGGAAGATGTATCACATCGGTAAAATGCAGGAAAAGGGCAATTATCGGAAAAGCCACTTCCAGAGAGACCAGTATCGGAAAATGGATGCGGCTCTTTCGTTTGTTGTTGTAATACAGATCATCCGCGAAATACATGGTAAAGAATAGAGGTGAGATATAAAGAGCCAGATATTCGATATATCCCTTCAGTGCCAGCTGGTTTCTGGCAAAGAGCTCGATCAGATTGCTGACGCAGAATTCCCAGCTGCCCATACCGAGGAATGCAACGGACATCCATATAAGGCTGCGTATCTCGGGATTCTTTTTGATCGAGAACAGACCCACTACGATCACCGTAATTGAAAGGATTATGATCGAAACGCATACGATAAGCTGGAGTCTTTTTGCTCCCAGAATGCCATCATTATACAGATCGGCATTAACTACGGAGGGGAAACGTATCTTTCGCACCTCTGTATTCTCTTCAACCGTCTGCTCCACCCTGAGCCTGCGCCCCTCATAGTCATGAGGCAGCGGTATGGAAACATAACCGTAACCGTACATGTGCTGCTTTTCCTGTCCGTATTCGTACAGGAATTCATCATCCAGAAATACCTTCACGGAAGAATGTGACACAAAAAGACGTAATACCGGCGCTTCCATATCGCCCTGCAGACAGGTAGAATAACAGAGCTTTTCTCCCCTTTTCATCGTAGGGAAGGAAAACTTTGCCAGATCCACTCCGGGAAATTCTTCCCCGTTCACCGTCACATCATAAAGCTGTGACTGGGGAACGGATATGGTATCCGCCGGCACATTTCCCATAGAAGAATAGATGAGCACGATAATTACCAGAGCCGCAACTCCGGCGATCACGCTCATTATCATCCGGCTTACGCTCTCATTATCGCCGGTATGCTTTTGCATGGAAGTATCATTCACTCTATGCTGTCCTTCTGCTCATTCATGAATGCTGATTCTTAAGATATGCCGTGATATAGGGATCATCATTATTAATATAACCCTCGTATTCAAACCCGATCAGCCATTTTAATAAGGTGACAACATCCCTGTAATTAGTAGTCTTACCCTCATCATAACGGAGCAGGTCTCCGGTCCTCTTATCAAGGATTATACTTATCCCGTCTCCTATCATGGATCCTATCACAAGATAATGCTCCTGATCCCCATCTTCCTTAAAATAGCAATAGCCCTGCCTGTACATACCCTCGATAGTCTGGAGACTTTCAAATGAGAGATCCATGCCGCACAGATCCATACCGTTAGTAAATGCATACAACGCGCGGAGGTCATCCGGCAGACGTATCCCCATCCTCTGTTCAAAAAGGCTGATAGTGATCTCACCGGCCGGAGAATATAGATCAGCCACTATCCTGTCGGGGTATTTTTCGGCCATATATTTAAGCACCCGGATCTCCTCCGCAAAAGGAAGGCCATCCGGTACTGCCAGCGTTGCCAGATCCTGCACAGGCTGACGGACATATATCTCCTCCAGATTGATATCCTCCGTTTTGGCTGCCGGCTGTGTTTGCTGTACCGGCTGCACATGGGGTTGCACAGGCTGTGAAGCCTGCTGCTGATCATCTTTAAGGATCTTTTCTCCCAGCTGCTCCCAGGCATCATGCATGGTCTTTCTGTTCTTTCTCTTTAATTTGATCGTTACCACACCCAGTGCGATAACAGCTACGATAAATAATATAAACGGCATAGTAATTTCCTGTATGTATACATAGATTTGATATAATATTATAACACTACTCTCATTACGTGGCAAAATGTTTATGGTAAAACAGTATAACAATTATCATGAAAAGCTTCTATCCGCCGGTTTAAAGATGTATAATGCCGGATATGATCTGAAATTTTAAAACGCTTAATAGAGGGATCGATATGAAATCAATAAAAGTAGTCGCAGCTGTCATCAGATCCGTTGATGAAAACAAAACCCCCATAGTCTTCGCAACGCAGCGCGGATACGGAGAATATAAGGGGTGGTGGGAATTCCCGGGCGGAAAGACAGAAGCCGGCGAATCTCCGCAGCAGGCCCTTATCCGTGAGATCCGCGAAGAACTTACTGCAGAGATCTCTGTCGGAGAACTGATCAGGACCGTAGAATATGATTATCCCGGTTTTCATCTGTCCATGGATTGTTTTTGGGCCAAAGTCATTTCCGGGCAGCTCGTTTTAAAAGAGGCCGAAGCCGCCCGCTGGCTTTCCCGGGAAGAGCTCCTGGATGTAGACTGGCTCCCCGCCGATCTGGAATTAATAGATGATATAAAGAAAAACCTGTAAGGAACAAATACTCTGTTTTTGTGCTATTATAAAGCGGCCGTGCCTGCATTTATCAACTTCAGAACCTGCTCCCTGTCCTTTAAGGCCGTGGTAGCTCCCACAGCAGTCGTACAAACAGCCCCGCATCCGTTACCGAATCTAAGGGCTTCCGATACATCCGCTCCCCTTAAAAGCTCGGACGCAAATCCCGCCACAAAACTGTCCCCGGCGCCTGTAGCATCAACCGCGTCGATATTGCAGGCAGGGAGACGGATCTCCATATCCGCATTTCTGAAATAACAGCCCTTATGTCCCAGCTTGATGATCACATTCTTTATGCCCATGCCCAGAAACACCTCCGCCATTTCCTCCGGCGTCTCTTTACGGGTATAATAACCGGCTTCATCTTCGTTGGGTGTGATGAAATCGATATACTGAAGGCTGTCCTTTATATCCTCAAGGGTCAGAGGATTAAAATTCGGAAGCTTGGTATCGGCAAAGATGAGAGCGCCGGCTTCACCGGCACTTTCCAATACCTTATGTATTACGCCCGGATCGTTAAACGGCGCGCGAAATAGTGATCCCAGTATGACCGCCCCGGTATCTTTTAGTTTTTCCGTATAAAGCTCCGGATGGAAATTATAGCTGTGTGCTTCATTGGTGATCGATCTGCGTGTGCCGTCATCATTTACAAACATAGTAGTAACAGGAGTGGGATGATCTTTTTCCCTGATCACACAGGAGGTATCCACACCGGATCTTTGCAGGGAATCCATGATCATATCACCCGCCTTATCTTCTCCGAGAAAGCACATGATCCCCGTTTTCATTCCCAGCTTTACGGCAGTTACGGCCTCATTTACCGCTTCTCCTCCCACATTCAGGGTACCGGACACCGCCCTGTACCCTGTTGCAGAAACCGGCTTTTCATCAAAACCTTTTATGATCGAATCTACCAGTGCCGTACCGATACAAAGAATATCTTTATTTTTCATATCGTATTACCTGTTTATCCTTCCTTTACCGAATATGTTTTCCCATAATTGTATCATAACACTTCTTTCGCCGGATGGATAGCACCGCTCCTGATCTGTCTATGCGATCTTTATCTCGGTATCAAAACTATCCAATACAAGGATATCGTCGACCGCCACACCAAAAACCGCAGACAATACAACAAGATTGTCGATAGTGGGCATGGCCGCCCCCTGCTGCCATTTGTATATTGCCTGAGGCGTTGAGAAGCCGAAGATCTGCTGCAGATCCTTTACGGACAGGCCTGCTGCCTTTCTTAAACGGACGATCTGCATGCCTGTTCCTGCCATGTTTATCATTGGTATATTAATTTTCATCTTTCTCTCCTGTTCCGGCTCTCCGGCTGCCGGAACAGAAAGTTCCTCAGTCGGATGCCTTAAAATTATAGATCGGTTTCATCACATCGATGACATCTACGGAATCCCTGATCACATCTATGATGTCATCCAGGGACTTATATGCCATCGGCGCTTCATCCAATGTTTTTTCGTTAACGGAAGTCGTATAGATCCCCTTCATTTCTGACTTATACTCTTCCATTGAAAGCGTGGTCTTTGCTTTTGTACGCGACATCAGCCTGCCTGCTCCGTGGGGTGCGGAATAGTTCCATTCGGGATTGCCCTTACCCATCGCCAGTACACTTCCATCCCTCATATTGATGGGTATGAGCACCTTCTCTCCCTTATGCGCTGCTATAGCACCTTTGCGGAGAATCATCTCATCTGTATCGATGTAGTTATGTATCGTATGAAAAGCTTCGCCTCCGCTTATGCCGGTGCGTTCCAGCAGGATCTCCGCCATCTTCTCACGGTTTCTGCGCGCAAAACGCTGGCATATCACCACATCAAAAAGATAATCTTCAAGATATTTATCAGAAAGATAGCAGAGATCTTCCGGTACAGAAGTTTCGCTTTCATATACCTGCCAGTGGAGCTGCTTTAACGCTTCCTGTATCTCATTTCTGCGCCCCTGTTCTTTGTAGCTGCGGATGATCTCGTCACGCTTTTCAAGATAATCCCCATAACCTCTGTTTAAATTGATGGCAAGTTTCTGATAAAATTCTGCCACCTGCTTTCCAAGGTTACGGCTTCCTGAATGGATGACCAGATAATTGGTCCCGTCCGCAGCACGGTCTATCTCGATAAAGTGATTGCCTCCGCCCAGGGTTCCCAGGGATCTCTCGAGCCACTTTGTTTCTTTCAGTTCCCTGAAACAGCGCAGTTCTGTCAGATCAAATTTCTCCTGACGTCCTTCCCATACATTCATACCGGAAGGTATGTAATGCGCCGCTTCATCAAGTTTCTCAAGATCGATATCTGCCTTTCCCAGATCCACGGTATACATTCCGCAGCCTATGTCGACGCCTACCACATTGGGAACCGCCATACCGGCTACAGTCATGGTGGTACCGATAGTGCAGCCCTTACCTGCATGTACATCGGGCATGATACGTATCTTTGATCCCCGCGTAAATTCATAATCGCACATACGGCGTATCTGCTCTATCGCCTCATCTTCAACTATTGTTGCATAGCACAGTGCTGTATTTATTTTTCCTTTTATCTCTATCATTTTCTTTCCTTTCCGCTGATGCAGATCACCTTACACCTGCAGGCGCATAAAAAACCGCTTATCCGGTCCCATTCAGGATAAGCGGTCCGATGTCTTCGTATTCCGGTCTTCCGGTCTATGATCAATACTACATTCGGCTTTTACCATCCTGATATGGGCAAACACAAAGGAGACTCCGCTCCGGTGCGAGCAAAGCATCACTGTGTTCTTTTTCAAGATTTACGAATGTATAAGTTAACAACGCTTTTTCCTTTCCGGGCACCGCCCTCATTTATCTGCACCGTATCATAGCACATGACGTCCGTATTGTCATTATATTATTAGTATAATTTTGTTCCGGTGATACTCACGGGTCATATAGACCCGTGAATATCCTGATCAAGTTCATCAAACCATGTTCCCATCAGATCCTTAAGTGTCCGGAACCACTCCAGATCGAAGTTCCTGCAGAGCAGGGGCTTCTGGCCGCGCCTGAATATCCAGCTCATTGATACAGGCATGTTAAGTATGGTATTGACTGTCTTGTTAGCCCGCTTTGCAACCCGCTCAGCCTGTTCAGGACTGCTGCCGCCCATATACACATAGGTATTACAGTTATCGATTATGGTCTGCGAATCATCGCCATAGCCCGCTACCAGCTGAGCCTCCGACTGTATCATTATCATGGTCGATATCCAGCGTGAACGTATATTGGAGATGATATTCTCAAAGTTATTGATCCTGGCATTGGTGGCGAAATCGTCCAGGATAAACTGTACGGGAATGGGAAGATGTCCACCCTCACATGAGTCTGCAAAATCGCAGAGCTCGTTCATAAGCTGGCTGTAGAGCAGATTTACTAACACGTCCTTGGAACGGTCCGTGTCACTTACCTTGATAAAGAGTGCAGTAGGCTGTGTACCTATCTGTGTAAACTCAATGTCATTACCGCTTAACATCTTGCGTACTTCTATGGTATCAAAACCTACCATCTTAGCCAGAGTACAGATATTGATGGTATCATGCGTCTTATCGGGAGCTGTATTGTATTCTTTATAGCGGCGTACCGCCCAGCTTTCCAATCCCCTGCTCTTCATGTGCTGTTCATGTTTCTCCATCTTAATGTCCAATAAACAGGCCTTTGAAGACGTTCTTCTGACCGATTCCGAGATCAGCCTGGAAACAGTTAAAAGCGTCTTTTCCTGTATAGGTATTTCATCACTCTCGAGCAGATATCCTATAACCGCATCCAGGAGTATTGTCGTGGTCTCGTCCCAAAAGGGATCATAGCTTCCGCCGGCCTTTTTGTGATTCAGTTCATATACAAGGGTGTTCGCCAGTTTATGAATATCCGACGTACTCCTGCAGCGTAATATGGGATTGTAGTGCGCCGAAAGTTCAGGGTGTATGAAGTCCAGCACCAGCACCGTATATCCCCGCTCTTCCAGATAAGGCCCCAGATCCTTTACCAGTGTGCCCTTCGGATCCGATATCACATAGCTGCCTTCTGCCTGCATGATATTGGGCTCTACGACCCCTCTTGTCTTACCGGATCCCGACGTTCCCACGATACAAACGTTGTTGTTAAGCTGGGTCTCATAACAGTTCCTGGAATAATATGCATTCTCTCCCAGGATAAGAGCACCTTTAGGAACACGCTTGTATCCCCTCGTCCTTTTTTCATACTCCTCTTTTTTCTTCTCATTCTCTGTAAGCTTATTCTCTGTATTATTCATATATTTTCCCCCTTAAAATATGTTACGGATCTCATCACAGATACCGAAATCAATAGCTTCCTGTGCATTCATATAGTTATCGAATGCTGTTGCCTTATCGATCTCCTCTTCAGTCTTCCCCGTATGCTTCTGCAGTATCCCGTTAGTGATAGCCTTAGTCTCAAGTATAGATTCTGCAGTACGTTTGATGGACGTTGCCGAACCGCCCATGCCGCCTGATATCAGAGGCTCATGGATCATCACCTTGCTATGCGGCAGGATATAGCGGTGCCCGGCCTGTCCTCCTGCAAGTATCACCGCTCCCATAGACGCCGCCATCCCCGTGCAGTACATGTATATGGGCATACGGTCGCTGCATGCCTGTATCACATCATAGATCACCAGACCGGCATTAACTGAACCACCGGGGCTGTTGATATAGATGTTCACCGGATCATCCGATTCCGCCAGATACAAAAACTGCTTGACGAAGTCATCCGCCATCTCGCTTGTCACTTCCCCATTGATAAAAAGTTTCCGGTCAGTGAACAGCCGTGTCTGGAGATTCACCGGATTAACCCCGCTGCATGTCTCCTCAAGTATAGCCGGCACCCATAAAGATTTTGTTTCCATTCCTTCACCCCCCATCTTCACTCTGATCGTATTAAATTCCTGCGCTCCTGCTATGTACATCTTTTTCCTCCTTTCCGCCTTTACTGTTTGCGTCTCTATATATACATATCCGGAAAAAGGGAAAATCTTTCACCTGAGTCAGTTTTTTTTATAAAAAAATGAGCCCCGGGGGAGGGGTTAGGAGTTCAGTTTCTGAACCTCTAACCCCGTCCCCGGGGCTCACCTGTTATTCTGTCAGGCTCTGGTAAGCTTATATATTGCTGCTCCATGTTTGGGAAGTACCACACTGATACTTCCGCCGCTTATTTCTGACCCGGTTTTATTCCAGATATCATAGCAGCTGTACTTATCTCCGAAAGGAAGCACTGCGCTGACCTCTGTTTTCTCTTCACCCAGGTTAAAGAGCGCTATGCACAGATCACCATTTTCATAGGTTGATATCCAGGCGCATTTTTCCGTATCGCCGTCTTTCTCACGATATATGGGGTGTGCAGAATACGTAGATTTAAGTACTTCTATAAGCTCCGCATTATTGAGCAGGCTCATTGTAAACTCATCGAAGCCTGTCATGTCACCGCCTATCATAAGAGGCGAACGCATTATGCACCATAATGTTAACATTGTGCGCTGCTCATCTTCGGTAAATTTGGTACGGTTCTTTTTATCATAAACCTGGTTGATAGGTCCTATAGGAAGCATATCTGCATCCGGCCAGTATCCGTGGTTTTTGGTAACGCCTGAGTGTATACACCATTTTTCCGCACGTTCAAACATGTTGTAGAGCAGGTCCCAGCGGTCCCAGAAATCATCGGTGATGCGCCACATATTTGCATGCTGTTTAAGATGCTCTGCAGTCTCTAAACGTGCCGGTCCCGGTGAAAGCGAAAGAACTATATCACGGCCGCATTTTTTTATTGCTTTTGCTATAGCTTCTACTTCCGCTACAGGATATCCGCGGCAGATATCATCTACCTTTACGAAATCCACTCCCCATGATGCATAAAGTTCAAAAAGGCTGTCATAGTATGCCTGCCCGCCTTCCTTCTCGCAGTTAACTCCGTACATATCGGTATTCCAGTCACAGATACTGCTCTGGGCTGCGATCTCCCTGGCGGTCATACTGCTGCCCTTGACCGCTGTATTCTGATGTACTGCCTGGCGGGGTATTCCGCGCATGATATGTATACCGAACCTGAGTCCCAGCGAATGCACGTATTCAGCCAGCGGCGCAAAACCCTTGCCGTCTGCGGCAGAAGGAAAACGGTTAACTGCCGGCATAAGGCGTGAATACTCATCCATGCAAAGCTCTGTAAAATTATGATAACAGTGGCTCTCTGCGGTAGGCTCATACCACTGTATGTCAACTACAACATATTCCCATCCGTATTCTTTAAGATTCTTTGCCATATAGTCGGCGTTTGCCCTGACTATATCCTCGGTTACGGCTGCGCCGTAGCAGTCCCAGCTGTTCCAGCCCATAGGGGGTGTTTTTGCTATCATTAAGATTTCTCCTTTCACTCTTTTGACGGCATTTACACGTCACACTATGCTATATTCTATTAGGCTGCCCCGTGCATGTCAACATATCTTAGTGCGCCGGCTGCTCCTCATACCACTTAGCCTGGCTCATGAACATTTCTTCATACACGCCCTTCAACTTAAGCAGCTCATCATGGCTGCCGGTTTCCTTTATAGTATGATCATCCAGCACCACTATACGGTCGCAGAATCTGCAGGAGGATAATCTGTGAGATATATATACGGCTGTCTTGTTTTTTATCAGCTCATTGAAACGGCTGTATATCTCATACTCCGCCACAGGATCCAGCGAAGCTGTAGGCTCATCAAGTATAACCACAGGAGAATTACGATAGACAGCTCTTGCTATAGCCAGTTTCTGTGCCTGTCCACCCGAAGGTTCCACACCCTCTTCATCGAAATCCTTGTATAATATGGTATCACCTTTCTTCTTAAGGGAATCAACCCAGCCGTCGATACCGCTCAGGCCATATACCGTATCAGGCTTATCTTTTCTGCGGGTATTACCAAGCTTTATATTCTCATCCAGACTGTAAGCAAATAGTTTAAAATCCTGGAATACCACTGCAAGCATTTTGGTATATTCTCCATAAGAATACTCCCTGATGTCTCTTCCGCAGAGCTTTATATTTCCATCTGTCACTTCGTATAAACGGCATAAAAGCTTTACCAGCGTTGACTTTCCCGATCCGTTCCTTCCCACCAGTGATATACTTTCACCCCTGCCTATCTTTAAATTGATATCTTTTAAAATATATTCCGACCTTCCCGGATATTTAAAAGATACATGTTCAAATTCGATACCATCGAAAGCTTCTTCCTCCGGCTTGCTTGACGCTGTATCCCGCTCATCTTCAAGCTTCATATATTCGATGAAGGCCCCCATAAAATTACACTTCATGATCAGCTGCTGCAGGTTCGTTATTACCGCTATAAGACAGTCATTCGTAAATACTTCCATAGCTGTAATACACATGACAAATTCCGATACGCTTATCCTTCCCTTAAGTGCCAGTATACCAAGATATCCGTAAGATATCCCGTATCCTGCTGCTGAAGCAGTGCTTCCCAATATCCCCCATTTAAACTGCTTTGCCGCACATTCATTATCCATCTTATTCAGTTCTTTCGCATTCTCCACTGCCTTTTTTTCAACCAGTTCCCCGGCATCATAAAGCCTTAATTCCTTTGCATACTCACGCCCGCTTATCTTTGTATAGATATAAGAGTAAAATTTATTGATCGCCGGGGTTTTCTCAAACACCTCCTGTGCAGCATGATTAATACCGGACGTACATATAGCATTTATCGATACTGCGATAAGCGATAAGAGAAGCAGCAGTGGTGAGATGCGCATCACCAGAAATATCACGCCGAAGATCACACAAAAACCCGTGCCTATTTTAACCAGGCATTCGCTCATGCCCTTTATTCCGCCCGAATACCATGACATACCTGTCTCCGCCTTCTGTCTTGCCGATAAGGCTGCTTCGGTTTCCGTATATTCATACTTAACTGTCATTGCTTTCTTTGACATAGCCAGTTCCAAGGCACGCGCTATGCTGTCTTCCTGTACCTTCCTGTGCTCCTGTATCAGAAGGATCAGATTTTTCATTATGAACGTTCCCCCAACCAGTATAGCAGTCAGTATGATCAGGAGTTTCAGATCCCTGCTGCCTGTGAGTTCATCTATGATATATTTAGGGAGCAGCATGGTGATAAACGGAAGCAGCGACAATAAGATAATGTTTGCACCTATCCATAACGGATACGATACTTTTACACTGCGCGCAAAACGATAGAAATAGCGGCAGATATCAACGCTCTTTTTAATACCCGACAACAGTGCTTTCATTTTCACTCTCCTCCTCTTTGTAATACTGTGCCTGAAGTTCAAACATATGCGCATACTTTCCCTGCTTTTCCATCAGTTCATGATGAGTTCCGTATTCAACGATTTTCCCGTCTTCGAACATAGCTATATGATCGCAGAAACGCGTACTGGATAAGCGATGTGAAACGTAAACTGCACTCTTTCCTTTTACGAAACCGTCGAAGCGCTCATACAGTTCACTCTCTGCCAGTGCATCAAGGGCTGCGGTTGGTTCATCCAGAACCACCAGTGGTGCTTCTTTATACAAAGCTCTTGCCAATGCCATCTTCTGCATTTCACCGCCTGATAAGATCATGCCGTCATTATGAAGTATTCTGAGCATAGGAGTATCCACTCCCTTTGAACAGCTCTTTAATCTCTCACCCAGACCGGCCCGTTCAAGGCACTGCGCCGCCCTCTTTTTATCCGTCTCTTCCTCACACATCATGGAAACATTTTCCGCCAGCGTGAACGCATAGCATTCCATATCCTGAAAAACGGGAGCAAACAGCTTGTAATACTGCTTTGTATCTATGTCATTAATATCCTTCCCGTTTATGAGTATCCTTCCTTCGCAGGGTCTGTAGAGCTTGAGCAGCAGCTTTACAAAAGTAGTCTTTCCCGCTCCGTTAAGTCCCACCACAGCCAGTTTTTCTCCAAAAGGCAGCGATAGATTTATGTCCTTCAATGCATAATTTTCGCAGCCCGGATATTTAAAGGAAACATTTTCAAAAGTGATATCATATTTATCCGTTGCCGGAAGATCCCCTGCCTTTTCTTCCTCTTTATCGCAGAACTCGTTTAAACTGCGGTAATCATTGACCTCGCTGCTGCACTTTCTCATCTTAGCCAGCGTTTTCATAAGTACCATAAAAGCGTCTGCAAGGTTATGGACACAGCCCGCATACAGCAGGAAATCCCCTATACCAAGAGTATTTTTAAGGATAAGATATACCAGGCCTCCGTATAAAAGTCCTTCTCTTATAAGCTCCAACAGGTTATTGACAAGTCCGCTGCCTGTCCATTCTGCAGATGCTTTCCTGACCTGCTTATTAAGCTTTGCATGCAGTTCTTCCTGCGTTGAGAGCAGCTTAGCTGAAATGCCTAACAACCTTATATCTTTACCGAAAGAAAAGTCTGATGAAGATTTCTTAAAATATTCAAGTTTGTTCTTCTCATAAAGTACATCATCATTTGTCAGTTTCTTTTCTTTTTTCACAGCCCTGTCTACCGTGATATATTCAAGTATGCCGCAGACCAGCACCGCTAAAGCCAGCAAAGGACTGATCCTGCAAAGGAGTACTACTGCCAGCACACAGGTGAAAATGTTAGAACAGAAATCTATGGTAAAACGTATGATACCTTCAATACCCACATCCACATTTCTTGTGGATGCCCTGGACTTTTCCATCGCATCGATCACTTCACGTTTTTCAAGATTTTCGTAGAACATTCCCATGCTCTTCAGATTACGTTTCAGCATAAACATCGGTCTTACATAAAACGCTGCCGGTTCTTTACCGAAGCTGACCGCATTCTGTCCTGTCATGCATAAAATATTCAGGCCCGTCAGGATCATTATCTGCGTAATCAGTTCCTTAATAAGCATGCCCCGCTCTATTGATTCCACCAGATACTTTCCCAGAAACAGCCATATAAAACGGCTTAAGGCGCCACAGAACACTGCCGGAAAAAGCAGTGTGATAAGATAGGGTTTGTGCTTTGCCACTCCTTTATATACATAAATGATGTTATTAAGAAGACTGTACTTTACTGCGTTCACCTTTTTCATATGTATTCCTCCACTTTATAAAAGATCCTTCGCTTCGCTCAGGATGACATTAATGCGGCTCATGATGACATACTTATTCTATATTCACCGGCGTATGTATCCAATAACGGCATTGGAGAAGAAAATTCGCATATAAAGCGAATTCACTCCGGAGCATAAAAAAGCGTGTCCATCTTAAGATGAACACGCCTGCGAATCTGTATAATTCTTTTTTATTATAAACCGGAATGTATTATGCTGGCTATGCCTTTTACCGCCCTTGCATCCCAGTCAAATTCGTGCTTAAAGCCGGTCTGGAACATCGCGGTCATATCTGCCTTTCTGTCAACAAGGAAGACGCTTGTTCCCGCTCCTTCATGATATATGGTTCCTTCGCTGAGTTCCTGTTCCTTATCATAACTAGCAGAATATATAGGCACTCCGGCGCCGTATATTATCGGATCGTTCATGCCAAAGCTCACATTACGCACTTCCGGCCCGGTCATAGGCGTCCATAAAAGCGAAAGCGCATTTTTGCCTATCACGGTTGTATCTTTGTAAATACCGTCACGCAGTATCATCTCTCCGAATTGCAGCATTTCACGGCAGGTAGACATCTGGCCTCCGGCGGTTTCGGGTATTCCCTTCCATGTAGGATATGTTGCCGCCGCCATCATTTTAATACCATCGCTTTTACAACGTTCAACCATCGCAAGATCTGTTTCATTTGCCACATTGTATCTTTCAAGCTGCGCCCTTGTTGCATCCTTACGCCAGTGCGTATCCTTCATGCCGCAGGGTATAAAGATCTTTTCCTTAATGTACTCCTCTGCAAATATACCGGAGGCACGGCTTATGATCTCGCCAAGGATGAAATATGTCACTATGGAATATATCCATTTCTCCCCGGGATGTGAATGAAGGCCGGTATCAACTACTGCTTGAAGCCAGGTACCTGCGGGATCCTTTTCATCCATATGCTCCCACCAGCGGCGTTCATCCTGCGGCAGCACTCCTTCCAACGCACATATACCCGAAGTATGCGTGAGCAGATGCGCTATCGTTATCTTAGCAAACTCCCCTGTATTAAATTCGGGGATCCATTCTTTTACAGGCTGGTCAGGATAAAGCTTTTTTTCTTCCATAAGCTTAAGTATCGCAAAGGCCGTAAAGATTTTACCTACCGACTGTATCTCAAAAAGTGTATCCGGATTAAACAATGTATTACCGCACCATTCGCAGGCCAGAGTTCCCATCGCCTTATCCGCAATGATCTTCCCGTTCTTTTTAATACAGTAACTCCCGGACCGGATCCTGCCTTCCCCTATCAGATCTTTTATATAACTGTCCAGGTATTCAAGACGCTCTTCATTGAATCCTGTTTCCGCAGGCTCTGCCTCACATTCCCCGCAGCGGATCTCTATATCTTTATCAGAGTTTTGCATATACAAAATATACTCCCGATGTTTTTACTGCCATTGAATCCGGCTTATCAAAATACTCACTGCTGCGGCTGTAATAGTCGCATATCTCGTTTGCCTTATCAAGACTTAAGCCGCGGTTCATAAAATATCCTGTTCCGCCTTCATAAGAATCTTCATGGGTATATACATAGCGGAAATCTTCATTCATCTGTTTTTTTGAAGGATCGGAGGGTTCATATATGATAACCTGATCGCTGATACGCGCCTGTATATCCTTAAATCCTTCCTGTTTTAAAAGATACGGCAGCTTGGTCGCCATACGGTAATCCCTCTGTCCGTGGGATACTTCATATTCCCACATGGGTATAAAGTCGGGCCTTGACAGACCGTTTTCTTCACGCTCAAGTCCCGAATAAAACCCTGCCTGCTCTACTTCCATATTTGCATCCATGATGAGTATCATCCCGCCGGGTTTTAAAGCCTGCTTCATGATCTGCAGTACGCGTTTGGGATCAGGCAGATGGGACATAAGAAATAAAGTTACGACCAGATCATATTTCTTTTCTGTTTTCAGGTCATAGATATTCTCTTTGATAAATGAACACTGATAAGGTTTATCCGAAAAATACTCTTCTGCTTCTTTTATCTGTTCACCATCCAGTTCCACGCCGGTATAACTGCTGCCTTTGGGCAGAAGCGGCAGCATAATGCTTCCTAAATATCCGTAGCCGCATCCAAGGTCAAGGATATCTATGGGCTTTTTAAACTTCCATACCTCCTTTACCAGAAACTTAAAATAATCTTCATTCCAGAAAAGTCTCTTCCAGACTTTTAACAGATCACGCTTGCGGTTCCAGTATACTTCATCATCATACTTAACTTCCGCATTTTCTTCCTTAAGCGGCTCCATGCCAAGCAGCACACCCGCGCTCACGCCGAATATATCTGCCAGCTTCGGGATATGCGTGATGTCCGGATAATTGGCTCCTGTCTCCCATTTGCTGATAGTCTGGAAAGAAACCTGCATCATATCCGCAAGTTCCTTCTGTGTATATCCTTTTTCTTCCCTTAGTTCCTTTATATACAGCTTCATATCAAACTCCGGAAATTTTATTCAGGCACACGGCAGCATACCCTGTACAGATATTTTTCATGGTCATATCTTTTCATGACTTCTTCATTCATATATTCTATCTCAAAGTCTTTAAAGAAATACTTTATATCTTCTTCGTCAAAGAATCTCTTGATCATCATTGAATCGGTTTCATACAGGTGGTGTTCGATCTCCCTGCCTTCTCCCGCGCCGTGATATACATCATTTACGGAATTAACCCGGAGTATCAGATGCCCTCCTGATATCAGTATCCTCTTAATCTCCGAAACAATGGCAAAGGTATCTTTCTCCGTAAAATAATGCAGACACAGATCTGCGATGACCACCTCAAAACTGTCATCTTCAAAAGGAAAACCATCCAGCATATTAAAACACTTTGCTTCTTTCACTTCCGGAAAGTTTTTAATGATATTTTCGATGGCGTTCTGCGACTGATCGCAACTGATCACTTCCCTGCCTTTTTCAACCAAGCAGAGTGTATCGTTTCCGCCGCCGCAGCCCAGATCCAATACAGGCTTGGAGGATGCCATTATTATTTCTTCAAATTTATCAAGCCAGTCGTCGGTCCTGATCGAAGACCTCCCGGCATTTTTATGTATCCCGTTCCAGAATTCATATGCATTTTCCCTGTATTCCCGTAACATATACTTCTCCTGTATGTTAACAATACATTATTTATTTCTGCCGTTTAAAGATCATCTTTGTGGGTTCTTCCTCACCCACTTCATAACTGAGTGTGTTCCCTTTTACTTCAACAGTCGCAAAATCAAAACTGTCACCGTATTTGAATTTATACTTATTATCCCCAAGTTCTTCAAGCGTAAATGTTATTTCGATCGGCTTTTTGATAAGCTCCGCTTCACAGGTATACTTAACCTCTGTCCCGCTTATCACATATGTTTCGGCAACCCCTATCTCTTCCAGTTCTTTTGAATCTATCTTGTTTCCGTCAGCTTCGATCTCCTCCGTAAGTACCCAGGTTCCCTCTATGCTGCCTCCGTCACCACAGCCTGAAAGTGACAACACTCCGGCTGTTATAACAGCAAGAATAAACTTACCGGTCTTTTTCATAATATTCCTCCGTTTTAAATAAATGATAACTGTTCATTTTCTATACTCACATCAAGCTCCGGCATCGGGCTGCTCATTATACTCCTGAAGCCGTCACCCATCCATTCCGTTAATTGTTCCTCATCAATAATAAACGGCATACGGTCATGTATTGGACTCATGGAAGCATTCGCCTGCGTTGTGATGATAGTAAAATGCTCCATATCCTCACAATTGCGGTAAATGCCGGCGAGGTAGATTATCTGTCGTTCCGGCAAAGTAAACGTTGCCTTCTGTCTGTTCCTGTCCCACTCATAAAATCCTGCTGCCGGTATAACACACCTGCGGTACTTAAAGTCCTGCCTGAACATGGGCTTTTCTTCGATAGTCTCTATCCTGGCATTGATAAGCAGACCTTTATTCCCGGGCGCAGGATACCCCCACTTCATTTTATTCAATATGCTTTTCCCGTTCCGCAGACTGAGCACAGGCGCAATATCGGAAGGGCGTATATCTCCGGTGATATCCGTTATATCAGCCGAAATATCAAGAATTCCCGGCATTCCCGCATATATATCTATGTTTGTAAAATATCGTCCGCACATATTATCCTATTCCCGTTCAGTCTCCTTATTCCGTCTTCATCAGTATCGAAACTATCCATGACGGATCAGGTGCAGTCATCTCTTCATTAAGCGCCATCTCTTCCATTATGCCCTGGACCGTAGCCCAGAAACATATGGATAAAAGCTTTGCATCGCCGCTTCTGAATATACCTGCTTCCTGTCCTTTCTTTATGATCCCGGCAGTCTCGTCAATGGTTGCGGTTGAGAGCGCTATCTTTCTGGCTTCCTCCGGCATGCCGGCTCTTCGGGCCTGCCCCATCAGCACGAACATATTAAATACCCAGGGTTCTTTAGCCGAGTATTCGAACAGCCGCTTCAGAAATTCGGTAAAGAATATCTGGGGCGGTATCTCGTCCATTTTGTTGATCGCCCCCGTGGAAGCAGCACCCATCTTGACCAGCTCCAAAAGCAGTTCTTCCTTGGATTCGAAGTAATGAAACATAAGGCCTGTGCTCATGGGGACTGCTTCGGCAATGTCCGATATTTTGGTCTCATAATATCCGCGCTTTACAAACAGTGTAAGAGCTGTCATCAGTATCGCACGGCGTCTTTCTTCTTTCTGTTCTTTTCTGGTCATGATGCTCCTCTCAGATATTGATATCCCTGCGCTGGCTCTTAAGTATCCTCTGGATAGCGAACTTACCGCTGGCTGCTGCTACAGGCAGTCCTCCTGGTGAGTTGGTCCACTGTCCTGCAAGATAGAGATTATCTATTCCCTTAAGCCGTCCTTTAAGCTTGATCTGCCTGCCGTTTGGCGTGGTAACAAAACTCATATAAGATCCGTGATATGCATTGCAGTAACGCTCATAAGTAAGAGGTGTCCATGCATCAAGGAATTCCATATCACCGTTAAGTTCGGGGAATGCAGCAGCGATCCTCTTTCCCACTTCCGCAGTCAGCTCTTCCTTAACCTTTGCATATTCTTCTTTGCTTAAGCTCTTCCAGAATTCGTAATCCTCATCTGTCTGTGAGATGCAGGTCTGGATCACCTGCTTTCCGTCCTTTACGCATACAGGATCGTAACCGTATGCTTTGACATACATTCTGTTAAAAGTCCTTTTGCCTACACGGATGGGATCGATCTCGATGAATACCGTCTCACCAACGCTGAAATCCGTACTCACTGCATAAGCCACCTGGAAACCGCTGGTAGCAGGATACTTTGCCGGCTCATCATATGCAGCCTTAAGCTCCTTAGGCATATATTTACCGGGAAGGAGTCTTCCGAAAAGCACATGGGTATCTACTGTAGGGATCACGTAATCGGCCTTTGCAAAGCTTCCGTCTTCAAACTTAACGCCTGTGGCCTTCTTACCATCAAGGACTATCTCGCTTGCGCCTATATTATAGCATATCACGCCGCCCAGTTCCTTAAATCTTTTTGCCATCCTAAGAGACATCTGAAGTGAAGCTCCCATAGGGATACCTCCGTTTCCGTCAGCCATGGTGGCATAGGATACCAGGAATGAATATGCCGCATATTCTTTGGGAAGGTAATCGCAGATCATCTTCTGAAGAAGGGGCGACTTAAATCTTTTGCTGTATTCCTCAAGAGAGATCTTGCCGAATTCCTTCATTACCTTGGGGAAGTCCTTCATGGATGCTCCCATCTGTACGTAATCCTTTATACCCCACATCTCCATGGGCTTGCCTGCAGGGAAAACACACTGCTTGGAATACTCAACATATTCTATGAATTTCTTTATCTCTTCTTCATCCTCGGGTGACGCTGCGATCAGCTCATGCTCTGTCTTCTTAAGGTCGTTCCAGAGTGTAACGCTATTTCCGTTATAAGTCGAAGTATAGAAAGCGTCGATCTTTGCACATTTGATCTCGTCCGAAAGGGCTCCCGTCTTCTCCCATACTTCATACATCTCCGTACCCTTCTTTGTTCCTGTAAGCCAGTGGATGCAGTTATCTATATGATAGCCTTTTCTGTTCCAGCCTATGCACTCTCCCCCGGGGATCGCATTCTTCTCGTATATCTCTGCTTCAAAGCCGGCCATCAGCGCATATATGCCTGCTGTAAGTCCTGCGATACCACCGCCTATGATCACTACCTTTTCCTTATTTGCTGCCATTGTTTTTTCCTCCGCTTATATTTTATTGAATTTGTTTTCATTGATTATGGATTCAATATAACTCGCAGCAAACAACTTGTCAATAGTTTTGTTGAATTTTAATTCAATAAAATTTTACCTCTTGACAAATCATATCATTTTTTCTATAGTACGTTATTGTGCAAGCGCTTGTACAGTAACTAAATATCTCACCGGGGGTGCATTTTTGCTGAGATGGACTTAAGTCCGAACCCTTAATACTTGAACCGGATAATACCGGCGGAAGGAGGAATCAAATGTCTTTTTTCATTGAACAAGCTGACGACGGATATGGCGGGGTGATCTATAATTTCACCTCTGCGGGTAATATTGCTTTGATACTTTGTGTCATAGCTTTATTTTCCTTAAGCATGGTACTTCTTAAAAAGAAGATCCGTAAGATCAGTGAACAGCAGTTAGTATTTACTGCAATGGCCATCGCTCTTGGAACGGTGCTCTCTAATCTGAAGTTATTTCATTTTCCTACAGGCGGATCCATTACGCTTTTCTCTATGTTGATCATATGCCTGCCCGGGTACTGGTACGGCGTAGGTGTAGGATCGATGTGCGGTCTTACATACGGACTCTTACAGCTCATACTGGATCCATACGTAGTACATCCCCTGCAGCTGGTGATCGATTATCTGCTGGCTTTCAGTGTACTGGGACTTTCAGGTATCCTTAAAGATAAAAAGAACGGACTGACTATAGGATTCATCATCGCGGTGATCGGCCGTTACATATGTGCTGTACTTTCAGGCTGGGTATTCTTCGGATCTTATGCCTGGGAAGGCTGGGGCGCACTGAGCTATTCGCTGGTATATAACGCTATATACATTTTCAGCGAGATGGCTCTTACCCTTATAGTTATACAGATCCCGGCTGTCAAAAACGCCCTGGGGCGCGTCCGCCAGCTGGCGATAAATACAGATACCAAAGATGTATCGGTTCCGGAAAACTAAAAATTCCTGACAGTAACAGAAATTTTCTTCAGATAAAAAAAACAGGGGAGCTTTTTCAAAGCTCCCTGAAATAAAAATGGGGGGAGCTTTTTCAAAGCTCCCCCTTCTTTTCAAAAGGATTACATTCTTCAAGAAATCTTACTACCGACTCATCCAGCTTACCTTCCTCCACCATAGCCCTTAAGATGCCAAAGGCTTTATTTACAGGCATAGGTCCTTTATAAGGCCTGTCATCAGCGGTAAGTGAGTCGAAGATGTCGCACACTGTTATTATCCTGGTAAGCAGATCCAGCTGGTCGCCCTTTAGTCCGTTGGGATAACCGCTTCCGTCAAGATATTCGTGATGATCGGCTGCTATGCGGCGTACTTTATCATATTTCTCTGTAAAATTGATATCCGCAAGTATCTTATCCGTATATACCACATGCTCATGGACCAGATCTCTTTCTTCGTCCGTGAGGGTACCTGCCCTGATATGAAGGTATTTCTTTTCATCCTCGGTAAGATACGGGATAGGATCGCCTTCCTCCGGCTGGTAGACCTGGCTGCCTATATCATCTATACGTGCGATATCCGTATCCGTAAGAAAATCACAGATGTTAAGCCGCTCAAGATTCTCAAGAAAGTTATCTATACGCAGATCTTCCAGCTTCCAGTCGGCTTTATCCAGCCTGCCCTCGAGCATGTCTATCTTCTTCATCAGACGTATCTTCTCAAGCCTGCTCCTTAAACCATCATAAGCAGCACCAAGCCGCGTTGATTTATTCAGGATCTCACGGGGGGTAATGATCTTTCCGATATCATGAAGCTGTGCAGCCATGGAAAGCTGTTCTTTGTCATTCTGACTGATATATACATCAGCAATGCCTCTGGTATACTGGGCATTTATATAATCCACCACCATCATTCAGTATTTTTCCACATGGCGGGTATGATTGGCATTATAAGGTGTCTTGGCATCGATAGCGGTCGTAAGGCAGCGCACAAAGGACGCCAGCAGCTCTGTCATGTCCTGGATCAGGTTCATGTTGGTGACCGTATTGGCCATCTGTGCCGTAAGCGATGCTACCGTATGCTCACAATCCCTGGTAAAGGGTATGACGTTCCCTTCATCATCCATGCAATTGTAGAGCATCATAACACCCAGAACCTTCTTTCCTGCCACACAAATGGGGGCCATCAGAACGGATCTGGTCCTGTATGAATATCTGTTATCGAAATCTTTTATGAATCTGGTATCAAATTCGTTGATATCGTAGATATCTGCTATATTGAGAAGACACTTTTTATGATAGGTATGGGTAAATATATTGCTCTCTGTATCATCGGCCTTACGCATATCTGCCTGGGATGCTGCTCCCCTGGTCTCAGCTCCGACATCAAGAGATCTGTTTACATCGAGCAAATGAACAAGGCGGCCCTCTTCCTCATCCAGCATGTAGAGAGTACCCCCGTCAGCATTCGTATAATGCATGCAACCTTCCAGGATCGTGTCAAATAAAAGCATGAACCTGGACTCAGTAGCCATCTTATAACCAATGTCAAGCAAGCCCTTTTCGGCTTCCGTCATCTGCATATATATTTACTCCAAATATAAGTCGATTCATTATAGCAGATAGGTCAAAAAAAATCTATCGGTTTTCACGAAATCACAAATATATGAAACGATCAATGCAAAATGAGTATATCAGCATCTCCCTGACCTTCATTCCCCTGATCCCGGAAAGCGCCTCCGCATAGAGCTCAAGCTGCATTTTATACCGTTTTTTTAGCTCTTCTTCCCCATCAACGCAGTCTGTCTTGTAATCCAGAAGTACCAGCTCGTTGCCTTCCTGCCAGAAGGCATCGATCACACCCTGTATCAGTACTTTTTCGTCCGCAGGGAAGGCTTCGTTCAGCCTCATGGCCGGAACCGACATAAAGAAAGGCTGCTCACGCCATAGCTTTCCCGCTGCTGCCGCAGATATCATGCGTCTGCTCTCATCGTGCTTAAGGAAATGTTCCATAGCCTCAGGCAGTATAAGCTTTGCATATTCTTCCGAAAGCCGCCCCGCCGCTGTCTCCCTCTCAATATTCTTCTTTATCCACGTATGTATATCTGCTTCATTAAAGTCCGTATAATCAAACAGTTCCAGCATACGGTGATAAGCGCTGCCCCTGGCTGCGCCGCTGCTCTTTTCTTCTCCTGCCGCAAAGGAGGGAACATAAGCCGATCTGATTTCGGTTCCGAATACCGGTTTCGCCTCCTCATCTTCATAAGCCGCACGTTTAAGCTCGGAAACACTGGTCTTGGTGAAAAGTCCCTTCAGCATCGGATGACTGTATAGCGTCTCCAGCCCTTTAAGTATACCTGCCCTTATACTTTCATCAGAAGGTATCCTATCCGAAAGCAGCAGATCCCGGTCCACAAAAGCCCGTTTTAACTCCTTCTCTGCCCTTTCGCTGCTGCCGGTATCATTTATATATCTGATATATTCCGCAGCTGCCCCGGTATGATCCAGCGCCGTATATATAAAAGCATTGAAACAGTCTGCCTTACGGATGATATGTCCCCTGGCTTCCCGCTGTTCGCAGTCCCTGCGTTCCCTGCGGACGTCAGTGATGATCAGCTTTTCCCTTGCCCTTGTCAGCGCCACATACAGTTTTCGCATCTGTTCCGCAAGCTCGTCACTCTTCTTCTTTTCGATAAGATAACGGCGTTTTAACCCCGCCCTCTTTGTCCTTGCCGTGGGATCGATGGCTTCAAGCCCCAGTCCCAGAGAAGCATCCGTCATAACTGCTGCCGAAAGTCCCTTTCTGTTGAAAAGCCGGTAAAAGCCCATGCAGATGACCACAGGAAATTCCAGCCCCTTGCTCTTGTGTATGGTCATGCACTGGACCATATCCGCCGCACCGTCCAGTACCGTAGCTTCTCCGCTGTCCACTTCCTGCTTTTTTAAGAGCGACAGATAACGGACAAAGTGGAAAAGCCCCCTGTATCCCGTCTGCTCATAATCTGCAGCACGTTCCATAAGAAGCATCAGATTCGCCCGCCTTCCGGCTCCCGAAGGCATAGCGCTCATCCTGTCAAGATATCCGCTTTCGGAAACCAGCAGCTCTATCAGCTCCCTTACCTTCATATAACGGGCATATTCCCTGTAGCGGTTCAGCCAGTCAAAGAATGCTTCTGCCTTATCTTTAAGAACTCCGCTGCCTCCGGCGCATTTCTTTAAGGCATCATAAAGGCTGAGTGTCTTTTCCTCCGCCCTGATGTTTACCATATCCTCCTCATCAAAACTTTCCAGAAATGAAGTCAGCACAAAATGAAGAGGCTTATCCTGCCTGGGATTGTCAATAACCTTTAATGCTGCCACCAGCCCCTTTACTTCAACAGCATTAAAATATCCGGTGGAGGCATTCAGATACAAGGGTATATCAGCCTGTCCGAATGCATTTCTGAGTGCTTTTTCATAAGGCTTTGGAGAAGATACCAAAAGAACTATATCACTGTAACGCAGCGGTCTGTATATCTCCTGCTGCTTATCCCATACGGTAAAGCCTTCTGCCATCAGCTGCTTTATGCGGTCAGTGACCATGCGGCTTTCCTTTTCCTCACGGCTGCCACCCTCATCTTCTTCATCCTCATCCTGTTCATCTTCATCAGCGTTGTCTTCCGGCTGTACAGCTGATTCGTCTGCCAAAAGAAGCACATCTATCTCAGGCTTATATTCATCAGCCTTTGCCGGTTCATAGGGTGCCCCCGGATAAAGCCTGGCATTAATGTCATAATCCATGCCGGCGGTATCTTCACGCATGATAGCTTCGAAGACCAGATTGACAAAGTCTATCACTTCCTGCCTGCTCCTGAAATTCTTATTCAGGTCTATACGTTCTCCGCCACGGTGCGCTCCGTATTCGCGGAATTTTTCCATAAAGAGTTCAGGTCTTGCCTGGCGGAAACTGTAGATGCTCTGCTTCACATCGCCCACGCAGAAGTAATTATCTTCCCTTGCTATACTCTTCAGTATGTATTCCTGGACATAATTACTGTCCTGGTATTCATCAATAAAGATATGTTCAAAGTGAGCCCTGTATTCCTCTGCCGCACGGGTCGGCTTCATATCCTCATCCAGTAATATCTTAAGGGCAAAGTGCTCCATATCATTAAAATCCACCAGCCCCTGTTCCCGCTTTTTCGCATCAAAGCGCTGCTTAAGCTCTATGCAGAGTCCGCATAAAACTTCCGCATTGCTTCTTATGCACTCTGCCGTACTCTTCAGCTGCTCTTCACCTATCTTATAAAGATCGGAAACAGCTTTCAGCAGGGTTTTGGCTTCGGTAAGCTTTGCATCGGCAGAATCCAGTATATAGGGATCGGCATTGTCCTTCTTTCCCCTGAGCTGGGGAATTGAGAGCGCCAGAATTATATGCTGCCTGCCTGCGTAATCCTTATGATCAGCCAGGGTATCGGCTATGTTATTCAGATACGAAGCGCATGCAAGATAGCTTGCCGGAAGGCCATTGTCCCCGCTGCATATGGATATGGCTTCCAGCGCCGCCGCCTTAAGCTCCGCTATAATGCCATCGGCCCGGCTCTGCCCCCATTTATACCATTCGGTTTCCGATATCTGCGCATAATCCTGCGGTGCGATATCCGATGCCGCCCGCTTAAGCCAGCCTTCCGGATCCGGATTGCTTAAGGCATTCTGTAACAGGTCAAGGATCATCTTCTGTGTGACCGCATCTTTCACGCCGCTGCAGTAGCTGTCCATAAAATGCAGAAAGCTTTGATCTTCCCCGGAATACTTTTCCTCCATTAACCCGGTAAGGGCATCACTAAGCATCAGCTGCTTCTCGCCCTCATCAAGTATGCGGAATCCCGGATCCAGATCAATATCCGAGAAATTGTTTTTCACAACAAAAAGACAGAATGAATCTATCGTAGTTATCTGGGCATTATTAAGGAGAGCACTCTGCCTCTCCATATGCCTGTTTCCCGGATGCTCCGCGCAGTATCCCGAAATGGCTTTCCCGATACGCTCCCTCATCTCTGCAGCAGCAGCGCGCGTAAACGTAACAATAAGCAGCCTGTCGATATCCACAGGCGCCTTCTCATCAACAAGCAGGGAAAGTATCCTTTCGCTGAGCACAGCAGTCTTACCGCTGCCTGCAGCAGCAGACACCAGCAGATTCGTTCCTCTTGTCTCTATTACCTTTTTTTGATCTGTAGTATACTCCATCTATTCCTCTGCATCGTTACCGGCTGCTTTTCTTATCCGTTCCAGCGCCTCGTCCCTGCTGATACTCTCTTCAGAATAAGCGCAGCCCGGAAGGTTAAGGTCAAACATGCATTCATCCTTGTGGGGACAGAACTTACAACTATCCTCATTCATGGGTCTGTGATCTATCACACCGGTCAGCATTTCCCTGCCAAGCCCCAGAAGTTTCCGCTCTGCATACAGGATAAGGGCCTTTATATCTTCCGGTGGCAGTGTGCATCTGGTATGCCCGGATATCTCACCGTCCTTAGTGATATTTACTGCCATAACCTCAGACCAGCCGTTAATGTTCCCGTCGAGAGCCCTGATCACATTCATATCACTGCTGATCAGCCCCTTAGGTTTCAGCAAGCCCGGTATCTTTGTTTCCGGATCGGGAGTCTCATTATCATTAAGCTTTACCCATGGATCCGTAAGAACATAATAGAAGAGTGCTGCAGGGACAGCGCCCTCTCCTGCTTTCCTGACAGCCTCGTAAAGATATACCGGAAGCTGCAGCTGCTCGCCGCTCCATACCTTTTCCGGCATCAGGCTTCTGTTTCCGGATTTATAATCTGTGATCTTGATATAACATTTCCCGTCTTTTCTGAATTCATCCAGCCTGTCAATCTTACCCGTAAGCCGCATCCTGACGCCGGGTTCAGGCTCCGTATTCCTTTCAAATCTGTATTCATACTTTGCAGGTTTGAAAGAACCCTTTGAAAGCTGGAATCCTACGGTGAGTATGCTGCGCTTTAATATCCTGCCCATGCGTTTATAAACGTATGCACTTACCGCATCCTGATAAAGCTTCTCTGTACCGTATTCCGCAGCCACATCTGTCATGATACCGGGAAGTACCTCATCAACAAATGCAGGCTTTACGGCAGACCATTCCAGCCCCTTTTCATCAAGAAGCTTTCCGAAACGCTCCAGTACATCGTGATAGATGCTGCCCATGTCGGGACTTTCAAGCTCGTTACTCTCTCTTTCCCTCAGTTTAAGACCGTAGCTCAGATAATGTGCATAGGCGCAGGCCGCAAAGCTCTCCATACGGCTTACACTCCCCGTTATCTGTTCACCATACAGCTTATTAACTGCTTCTTTTGCCAGTACTTTAGGGACATAATGATAAAAAGCGGCTTTCGTGAGTTTATCAAGCTTTTCCTTATCCCTGGTCCTCATTATGGCATAATCCGTATAGAATACCGGCTTTTTATCTTCCGGCATAACACCCGAAGCATATTCGGAAAGCATGATCGCCATCTCTCCCATGGCCGGCAATTCATCATCACGTCTTAAGGCCCGCTGTATCTTAAGTGCGGGAAAAAGCTCCCGTATGCGGCTCATCAGATAAGAAACCCTCTGGCTGTCTCCCTTTCTGTCTGCAGCCGAATAAGAAAGTATCAGTTTATCCGAAGCCCTGCCAAGTGCATGGTACAGATACAGCCTCTGTATGAACATGCGCTGTCTGGGCGTGGGGGATAAAACAAATCCCGACTCTCCCAGGAACTCCCTGTCTATATCCGATATCATTCCTCCGCCGCCCGAAGCTGCAGGGATGATCCCGTCATTGAGCCCAGCAAAGAAAACTGCCTTAACAGGCTTTAAGCGGGTACGCTCCATATCACCTATTACCACCCTGTCAATATCCTGGGGTAATACGCCCAGCTTTACCTCTTCTATGCCTGATATAAATATCTCTATAAATTCCGACAGGCTGATCTCTTCACCTTCCAGCAAAGAAGCCGTCTGCTCTAAAAGCCTGCATACAGCCTCATAAACCTGATCATATTCTTTTTCACGGACCTGATCGTTGTTTTCCCTGAAATACTCACTGTATTCCGTAAGCTTATCATAAGCACCGCTCTGCACTATAAATTCATACAGCGTCTTTGCATATTCTTCTGCCTTTGCTTTGGGACCGGGACGCCTTAAGACCTCTGTCTTATCCCATATGAGCTGCCTGGTCTCGTTCACGCGAAGCAGAGCCTCATCATCCCCCTTCATATAGGACGGCCGCCTTGCAAAAAGCCTGCTCCAGGCCTTGGCTCCGCGCATCCCCGTAGCCAGCAGGTAATTCTCCAGCTCATCTGCCGCATCCGCATCTACGCCGGAAAGACCGCTGCGAAGGAAATGCATCACATTATCAAACGCGTAGCCCCTGTCCACACATTCCATAGCCGAACGCAGAAACTCCGTGAAAGGATTATGCTCCAGTTTCTGATTGATATCCACAAAACAGGGGATATCATGCATACGCGACAGTTCCATTACGTATGGAGAGTATCTTTCCAGATCACCCGTGATAACGGCTATATCCCTGAAGGCCAGTCCGCCTTCGCGGGTGAGGCTTTTTATGCGCCTGAAGATCTCTGCCATCTCCTCGTGGGGATCGGAGGCAGCAAACGCAGAAATCTCTTCCCCGGGGTCATCACCATATACCTTATCATTGCCCCTGAATATGTTTTCGTCCAGAAAAGCCAGGGCCGGAGAAGCCTTAAAACGCGGTGCCGCATCCTTAAGCAGTAAATCTTCTCCCCGCTGTGCACCTTCATCCTTTGCTATCTGTTCCAGTGAGCGCATGGTCTTCATGCTCAGTGAAAAGAGCCTGTGCTCATCAAAATCATTTCTGTACTGCTCATATTCGGCAGCCGGCATGATAACGGTAAATATCAATTCCTCACAGCAGTGAAAAAGCCTGCGTATAACATTTTCCTGCACGGGAGTGAAACCGGTAAATCCGTCAAAAGCCACCACACTTCCTTTCAGAAGCTTTGACTTTTCTATCTGTCCCGCCAGTATATCCAGCTTTTCTTCTTTGGTGATGTAGCGCTCTCCAAGATAGGAATTGAACGCTTCATAGACAGTCTTAAGATCCTTAAGCTTTGCGCAGAGCGCTTTCTTTTCCGATGCATAATCAGAAAGACGGCCTACCGATTCAGGTCCGATGCCGTACTGCATGAATTCAGATATGACTGATTTTACTTCATGAATATAACCCTTCCTTGAGAGGGAAGAGCCGATGGCCGGCAGTTTTTCGGCAAGCTCCGCCGAAAGGTGCTTGAGCACCAGATTCTTTCCCGTATCATCCAAAATGATACGTTCTTTAGCGCCAACCTCGTCAGAAATACGATGGCAGAGCCGTCCAAAGCTCTGCACATCGATGTTCATTATTCCTCCGGCGGGATGCCGCTCCACCATTTCCTTCTGGGTCTGCATGGTGAACTGGTCCGGCACCACCACTATATACTGACGCCCGGGCTCCTCCATGGAGCGCCGGATGATCTCATTTTGCAGTTCGCTGCTCTTTCCGCTGCCTGAACCGCCAATGATAAAACGCAGTTTCATTCTATGACAACAGCTCCTTGAGCAAAGCATTTACCGTTCCGGGGTCTGCCTTGCCTTTTGCCGCCTTCATGGTCTGTCCGACCAGGAAACCTATAGCCTTTTCCTTACCGGCTTTATAATCAGCTACAGATTGGGGATTATCAGCTATTAC